>Ga0302270_10000045_pt1 | contig 137502 bp, 118 predicted proteins | sample III_Bog_E2_3_FD_198773 | JGI IMG/M metagenome (GOLD analysis project Ga0302270, IMG submission 198773) | Peat permafrost microbial communities from Stordalen Mire near Abisko, Sweden - III_Bog_E2_3 | ecosystem: Environmental > Terrestrial > Soil > Wetlands > Peat | place: Sweden: Abisko... | reverse complement strand
TTTTACGGCTTCAAGCTTTATCCGAGCGCCGACACAACCGGCCCCATACTTGGCACTCTCCACTTGCCTGTCAGTCATCTGCTTTTCGGCCCGGCAATCCTCGCGCCATCCGCAACCTCAGCAATCTTTGTGGCGTGCGTCATCGCCGTTGCGCTCGTGCTGGTTCCGCTCTTCTGGCTCTTTTGTTTCCCCGGATTTGTTCGGTCCAGGAGCCTGCATACGGCACTGTTTGCACTCACCGCTTCCGGGTTTCTAATCCTCACCGGCGGCGGCAGCCCAACAAAGTTCATGATTGTTCACACCGATGCGGCTGCCGTCGGCCTGGCAACTCTTGCCGCGGGGCTTCTCTGTTCCACGCGCAGTCCGATCGGATGGCGACGGCTGCTCCTCTCTGCACTTTGCGCAACCCTTTCGGTCGGGGCGAAGCAGACCATGGTGTCGCTTGTCGTGGCGCTCTGCCTTTTTGTCCTCGTCGCCGACGGCCTGCGCACCACGCTGCGTTACGTTCTCTACCTCATCGGCAGCGGTATCGCATTTGCCGTCCTCTGCTTTGTGCTCTTCCGCCCGGCACGCGATTTCCTGTTCAACACCGTCACGCTCGCCACACACCGGCCCGGCAGAGGAGCAGGCTTCTCAGTCTTCGAGTCAGTCATCAAGGACTCGCTGTATGCAGTGCTACCCTGCGCACTCGGAATGATTACATTCGCGTTCCTCTGGCTCTGCCGCAAAGGCTCGGCCAGGGGTGTCCGCGCGCTCTTGTCGGAACACCGCTGGCTTGTTTTCCCGCTCGTCGGTTTGTTGCTCGCACCCCTGACGATCAAGGCACGCATGACGATCGGCGGCGCAGAGAATCACGCGGCGATCTTCTCTTTCTTCTTCTTTGTTGGCACCGGCCTTGCACTGCTTCAGTTCATGAGCAACGATGCTGTGCCATCTCACCGGCTGGCCGCCAAACTGATCGCTGGCCTGATGATTGCGTACAGCATTCCAGGCGTCTTCGAGAGAGTTCACTCCACCATGTTTATGCTCCGCCAGTCGCCTAACTACGAAGCAGTCGTGGAGCAATACGAGCGTCAACCTCACGAAACCACCTACTTTGCAGACGCTCCCCTCGCCATCTTCTATAGCGAAAAACGCTTCTACCATGCAGATACGATGCTGGTCGACCGCGAGGACGGAGGCCGGCCCATCAGCGCCGCGCAGTTTGTATCAGCCATCCCCGCGAACCCGCAACGCGTTGTTGTTCCCGAGGGCCTGCGGCAGTCTCGTGTCCTTCAGGATTACCTTACCGGATGGACCGCGGGAGCTGATGCCGCACTGCCTGGAATGACTGTGTACGAGCGTCCCAAGGCTGCTGCCACACCAGCCGTGGCGCAATAACAATCGTGGCGGCGCCGGCTCTGACGTGAGTCATGAACATGCGCCCAGGGCAAACTTACAAGTCCATGGAGGGCTGAAGTGGGACTACCTGGCCGGCGTCTTCAAGCCCAGCGCTTCGATGTACCCGGAATTGACGCGGCAATGCTCCAGGCGCACATTCTCAAGCAGATCGTGCATGGCAGCCTTAATGTGTTCCTCTGAAGGACGAGCAGCAATCTGCTTTTCAGCGTCGCCTGTACGCCCAGTAGTCGTGGCGAACGCAACGATCTCATCCCAGTTGGCAGGCTTCTGCCAACTTACGAACGCTGACCCCGCGGCCATCTTCTTATAGGGCCAGAACGTCCAACCTATGTTGTCCTTCTCAAGCACGGTGCGGAAATCCCGCACCCAGCCATCGTTGTTCTCGCCGGATTCACCCAGCCAGATCGGCACCTTGTAGCGGTCCCGGAAGTCCAGGTACGGCTGAATTGCCTCCCGATTGGGCGGCATCCAGTACTTGTGAAAGGTGTACATGACATTCGAGTCAAAGGGTGGCCCGAAGACGTCGAAGTTCGTGTCCCACTGCGCTCCGCCCAGAATGATCACATGGTTCGAATCCACTTGCCGGATTGCCGCAGTCACACGCCGATAAATCGGCTCCAGCGCGGTGTTGTATTTCTTCAACTCTGGGAAGTGGGGGATCGGCTCATTGAGAAGGTCGTAGCCGAGCACCGTCGGGTTATTGCGGTAATGCTCTGCGATCCGCTTCCAGATGCCGATAAGCTGACTCTGCGCTTCAGGCGAATCATAAAGCCATGGGTAGCTCCAACTGTCGTCGATATTGGTGCCTGTCTGGCCTCCCGGCGCGCAGTGCATATCGAGAATCACGTAGAGGTGATACCTGGCCGCCCAACCGACCACACGATCAAGCAGCGCAAAGCCCTCCTCATTTCCCGGCGTGAAGAACTTGTAGTGGAGTGGAATGCGGATGGAGTTCGCCCCCGTGTCGCGCAGAAAGCGAATGTCGTCCTCCGTCACGTACGCATCGCGGTAGGCGCGCCAGAACTCAGCGGATGCCTCGGGGCCGACCAACTCGTTGAAGAACCCTTCGATCTCGCGCGGAGATTCCGGTCCTCCCTTGAAGCCAAACATGTAACCTTCCGGCTCCAGCCAGTTGCCAAGGCTCGTCCCCCGCAAGAGCAATTGGTGGCCATCCGGCGTGACCAGGTCTTTTCCCGCAGCGTGTACAAAACGTGTCTGAGCTGGCAGCAGTGTTGAAACCGCCACGAGCAAGCAGGCAATCCTCGTCAAGTTCTTCATAGCTTCTCTCCGCTCCAGCTTTTCACTTTGCAGGTTGATCGGTGCGGCAGTTTTTGCCGAAATCCATCATAGTGCCACCAGCACAAACAATGTTCCCTCGAGGCAAGTCCAAATCCCACATCAAGGCACCGCTCAAGTGGCTGGCTTGAGAACTCCGCCCCAAGGACCGCGAGTGACTTGGCATTCTGTTCGGTCCTCCGGAGCGAGCGCCGCCCCGACGCGTCGACATCACCGTACTTACGGTAAACTGGTTCCAGTCATCGGCATTCCCGCTGCGGAGAGCTGGCCGAGTGGTTGATGGCATCGGTCTTGAAAACCGACGTACCCGAGAGGGTATCGGGGGTTCGAATCCCTCGCTCTCCGCCATAAAATATCTATAATCAACGACTTAGATAAGAGGCTCGAACTCCCTTCACGTTTGCGGGCAGATTCGCCCGTATTCTGCCTGGAAGGGACCGGAGCGGATTCGTCGCTGGGAACGTTCGCCGGGGATATCGACAGTTTCTCTGAAATCAACTGACGCTGAAGATGCAGGGCACGGCAGGGCAAAGACCAGGCAGACTCTTCCCAAATTCCGCCAAACCAGAACAACACGATCAGAGAAGGCTACGCATAAATTATTGATTCTAAATGGTGGGCGAGGCGGGGCTTGAACCCACAACCCCCGGCTTAGAAGGCCGGTGCTCTATCCAATTGAGCTACTCGCCCGGTCCTCCATTATTGTAGCGTCGATTCCACGCAGAGGACATCGGCAAAGCGAGGAAGGGCAGCTTCAAGCACAGCCAGCGCTTCGGCCGCCGTGGATCCGCTACCGGTCAGGTAGGCAGTCACGGCGAGGTGCATGCGCTCGGGAGGCGTGAAGGCACGTCGGATGATGAGGTCAGCGCGGCACGAGCGCAGCGGCAGGGCGCGATAGCGCGCACACCAGGACGTGCAGGCGGCTTCTATAACGTCTGCGGATTGCCATTGCTGCTCATCCCTCGGCAGCAGATCTATATAGCACCCATGAGTGCAGGCCGTGCCCCCGGGCGGGGCATCGAATTCATCCGCATCGAACTGCTCAGCGTCGTTGCTTGTCCACAAGCCGCATTTGCTGGTCCACAACGCCGCATGTGGGGCGTTGAGGCGGACGAGTACGTTTCCGAGTGTTGGAAGCTCCATTGCTTCAGGGATGGCGACGATGCTTGCAAGTTCACGGCGCAGATCGATAAAGCCCGGCCACCACGCCTCGATCACGGGCGCCTCTCCGCCAATCTCGAACTCCCAGTCAGCTTCCACGCGACTCCCCTGCCAGGGCCTGCAACCATCGGATCACCGTTGCTTCCGCCCAGTGAATCTCTTCGCCGCGATCGCGCGACAGATACGCGCAGTGCCCTCCGTGCGGAGTCACGACAAAATCAATCCACGGATTCGCAACGATCTTCTGGCGAGTGTCGGGGAAGAGCCGAATGAACGGATCGTCCGCAGCAACGAGGACAAGCGCCGGCACGGCAATGCGATCCACAACGCGCGCACTCGCCGCGCGATAGTAGTAGTCGTCCGCATCGCGAAATCCGCAAAAGCGCGCCACGATCTTCTGGTCGAAGTCTCGCAGTGATCCAACCCGTCCGACCGCCGCTGGGTCTCCATATATTGCTGGAAAGAGAGCCGCCTTGCGCTGAAAACGCCGCATCAGGCCGCGAAGAAACCTCATCTCATAGAGCCTGTTCTTTGGCTCGTGCAGCGCATCGCTCCCCGCGGCCAGATCGATCGCAGGGCAAACCGTGGCCACCGCAGTGAGTTGCGCCTTCTCGCCCAACTCGCCTGCCAGCTTGAGCGCGAGGTTGCCGCCCATGGAGTAGCCCACCAGGGCAACCCGCCCCAGTCTCTCTCGGTTGGCGAAGTGGTCCACCACGGCTTGCACGTCATTCGATAACCCAGAGTGATAGAGCGTAGGAGTCAAGTGCTCCGTCTCGCCGCAGTTGCGCATGTTCATCCGCACAACGTTCCACCCCGCATCCCAGGCACGCGCGGCAATCCCCCGCATATAGCCCGAGTCCGACGAGCCCTCGAGGCCATGCACAAGAATCACGGTCAGCCGGCTCGAACGCAGCGCCTCTGGCTGCCAGTTGGAATGGCAAAGCACACGGCTCCCATCCGCCGCGTCCACCAGCACCGTTTCCGTCTCGGCAGGGACCTGGAACGGCGGGCGGGGATAGAAATTTCCAACAATGGTCTGTAGATGCCCATTGGCAAGCCACCGTTGCGGCTCGAATGGGCGGAGCCATGCGGCCGAACGCACCTGGCCCCCTAACGGGCTAGATGCAATCATCCCGCGGTTATCGTTAACACTATGATTATCAGGCACTTGGACTCGACAAAGGAGGGGATCCGCTGGGTGTCGATTGGGGCGGCTAGTGGGGATCGAACCCACGACATCCTGAGCCACAGTCAGGCGTTCTGCCGCTGAACTATAGCCGCCATGTACCCTACAGATTGTAGCATCGATTGAGCCTCGCCAAGCCATGGTTGGGCCCGTGGTGCTAGCCCTGTCCCCAGGAAGAGCCACCCATGCCGCAATCGGATCCAATCGTCCCACGCGCCGCAGTCCAAAACGGCATCTCGACCACGCAGGACACACAAGGAAGTGATGCGACGGTTGACGCTGCACAGACGGACGAAGCACGCACGATTTCGGCGCAGGGCGTCATTCAAGGGCCGGGCCGCTGGAATCGGGGCACCTGGATATTCCGCGATTCCACGCTCCAATCACTCGAAGTCCTCCTCGATGAGGCATTCCGCGTCCCTGGCACGAACTTGCGCTTCGGCATCGACGGCATAATCGGCCTCGTTCCCGGCGTCGGCGATGTTCTGGCCGGACTCCTCTCGCTTGTCATCCCCCTGGCGGCGTGGATTCGCGGCGTACCATACATCACACTGATTCGAATGGCAGCCAATCTCGGGATAGGGGTGCTGGTGGGCACCATTCCAATCTTCGGCGATATTTTCGACATAGCCTGGAAGGTGAACCGGCGCAACTACAAGTTGCTCACGCGCCACCTTGGCGAACCGCGCCGTCACACCTGGCGCGATTGGGCTTTTCTGGGCATCCTTGCCGGCGGCCTGGGGCTCATCTTTGCCATCCCCGTTGTTCTAGTCGTCTGGTTGATCGCATGGCTTTTCAGCCATTCGCTGCAGGCGCAGTTCTAATCCGATTCACGATACAATCGGAGGAGCAAGTCGGGGCGTAGCGCAGCCTGGTAGCGCATCTGCTTTGGGAGCAGAGGGTCGGGGGTTCGAATCCCTCCGCCCCGACCAGCATAAGTTATTGATAATTAAAACGGGATTGACCCTCACAGCCAGGAATATGCACTTTGCCGCGGTAGCCGCGATAATTCGGCTGTCGCTGGCCATGCGCCTTTAGGGTCGTCGGCTGAGCCGCATCGAATTTGCAACAACGGAGATGCTGGAGAGGAGCATGGCGGCGGCGGCGAATATGGGTGTGAGGACTCCTGAGATTGCCAGCGAGATGCCGGCAATGTTGTAAAAGAATGCCCAGAAAAGGTTTTGCCGCACGATGTGCCTAGTGCTGGCGGCGAGGCGGAAGGCTTCATCCACCTTTGCGAGTGCGCCTGAAACCAGCACGACAGGAGCGGCGCTGATGGCGATGTCAGCGCCCGTGCCGAGGGCGATACCGAGATCTGCCTGAGCCAGGGCAGGCGCGTCGTTGACGCCATCGCCAATGATGGCGACCCGGTGGCCCGCGGACTGTAGTTGCTGAATGATCTTTGCCTTTCCATCTGGAGTGGCCTCGGCCGTGAAGTCGGCGATTTCGATCTGTCGCGCAGTCCACTCAGTCGTGGGCCAGGCATCTCCGGAAACGAGCTTCACCTGGATGCCGCGCCGGACCATGCTTTGCACCATTGCGATCGCGTCGGGCTTGAGTTGATCGCCGAATGCGAGAGCGGCCCGTAGCGTGCCTCTGATTCCAAAGAGCGCAACGGTGCGTCCCTGCGTTTGCCAGCGGTCAATGGCCGCCTCAGCATCGGCGCTGATGGCGCAGTTCTGGTCCTCGGCCAAAGCGCGATTGCCGATGAAGATGGTTTGGCCGTTGTGCTCGGCGACGATGCCCTGGCCCTTTCGAATTTCAACGGAACTGACGATGGCGGGGCGGACGCCTAGATCGCGGGCATATTGCACGACCGCGCGGCCGAGGAGGTGCTCGGAATATATCTCGACTCCAGCGAGGAGCGGAAGGTACTCATCCAAAGAAGCGGAGGGATCCGAGCTCGAGAATTCGCGGCCCGAGTTGAAGAAGGCAATGTCGAGCAGCCGGAAATCGCCAAACGTGACGGTGCCTGTCTTGTCGAGGACGAGCGTGTCCACGTTGTTCATAGTTTCAAGCACGCGGCTGTCGGCAATGAGGAGTCCAGACTGGGATGCAGCTCCAACTGCGGCTGTGATAGCGAGAGGAGTGGCCAGGCCAAGAGCGCAAGGGCAAGCGATGACCAGGATTGCAGTGGCACGCAGCATAGCGGGGCCTACGCCATGGTGTGTTGCGACGAGAAAGACGAAGTCGGCAAGCGCAAGCACGACAACCGCGGGAACGAAGATGCGCGAGATCTGGTCGACTGTGCGCTCGATTGGCGCGCGGCTGGATAGCGCGTTCTCGACGAGACGAATGATGTGTGCCAGCGCGCTGTCCTCGCCTTTGCGCAGGGCGCGAACACGAATTACGCTTCCGGCGTTGAGGCTGCCGGAGACCACGGTATCGCCTTCAACTTTTGCGCGCGGAGCCGATTCGCCAGTCAGCAGCGACTCGTCGGTATGAGTTTTGCCCGTGACGATGATGCCGTCAGCAGGGACCCGCTCACCAGCCTTGACGACGAAGATGACGCCGGGCTCGAGCGCGTCAATTGAGACAAAGCGCTCACCAGAGGCGATTTCGACTCGCGCTTTTTTCGGCATCTCGCGGTAGAGCATGGAGATGGAGCGAGCGGCGCGGTCTTTGGCTGCACGCTCAATGAGTTTGCCGGTAAGGACCAGGGTGACGATTGCGGCATCCGTATCAAAGTAGACGTGTGTCTGACCACGCAGTGTTTGGGCGACAGAGAGCGCGTACGCGGTGAGTATGCCGAGGGCTAGCAGTGTCTCCATGCGGGCCTGCAGACTGCGGAGACCCACCCCGGCAGAACGGAGAATGGGCCATGCGGAATAGAAGACAAGCGGCGTGGCTAACGCCCAAAGGACGAAGGGCAAAATACGGCTAGCGTCAGCAGAGATTTTCTCGAAGTAGCCTACATAGAGAATGACGCTGAAGGCCATGATGTTGGCCCAAAGAAATGCCGCGACGCCTGTGCGTGTTAACAGATCACGCAGATCGGATTTCGATTGATTGGCTTCCTGGCCATATTCCGTGGCGCGATAACCAAGCTCTTGAATCCGAGCTGGAATGCGATCGGGCGGCAGCAGCAGGGGTGAGTATTTGACCTTGGCCAGATCAGAGGCAAAAAAGACGTCGGCACTGACGATGCCGGGCAACTGCTTGATGGCGTGCTCAATCAACCAGCCACATGCCGAGCACCACATTCCGCCGATCTGGTAGAGCGCTTCCTGGGTTGGAGCATTCGGATCGATGGGAGCAACTGGCGATGTGGTCGCACGAGGACTATCGACCCCTGGATTCGAAATTAGGCCAAGCTCGAGACTGCGACGATAGACCTCAGTCTCGCGAATGTTCTGCCCGCTGGCGAGCACACCGCTCTCAAGCAGTATGGCGTAGACGTTTGCGCAACCCATGCAACAAAAACCAACTGAGCGGCTATCGAACTCCCGCGTAAGTGCGCCGCGCCCGCAAGGCAGTTCACAAAGGCCGCATGGACCTCCGGTAGACATGACTAGTGAGCCGAGGAGGACTGAGCCGACTGTTGTGCCTTCCCGTCTGGTGGCGACGGCTGTGCGGGCTGTGACTGCGACTCAAGCGGGCGGCCCTGTTGGTCAAGCATTACCGGATTGATGCGTTTGGTTTCAATGTAGGCAAAAATGAGAATTCCGCAGAAGAAGATAAAGATGAGCGCAAGGACAACGCCCAGCGGCGTAATCGGGCTGCGCTCTTCGATTGGTTCAGCGGGGTTGGGGGAAGTTGGCATGGCTACTCCGTTGTTCATGATGGAATCCTCAATGGGGTCAAGGCTTGGCTGGAGCCTCGAAGGGCGCGATGAAGTTCTCGTCGAAACTGAGTGGGGCTTGTGCCGGTGTTACCTGGGCATGAATCGTGATGTGGTTAATGCCGAGGCGGGCGCCAGAAACGGGCGATGCAATATCGAACTGATGCTCAATGCTTCCGCCGGGGGTAAGAACGACGTATTGGTCAAGGCCAGTGATGGTGGCAGAAGGCAGCCCCGAAACGGAAAGTGTGACGGTAGCTTGCTGGTGGCCGCGATTGGAGGCGAGCAAGCGGAAGTGGTTGTGAATCTGGCCATCGGCAGCAACGGTGTAAAGTTCGCTGCGGTTGGGGAAGATGCGCACGAGGACAGGCTTGCGCAGGCCAATGGCAATGGCGAGACCGGTGGCGTAGATCAGGAGAAGGACGAGGATGACGATGCGCTTGCCGTCGCGAAGGCCGATGCGGCGATACCACTTTTGCTCTTCGACGAAATTGCTTGAGTCATCTCCCCATCCATATTGAATGACAGTCTGCCGGTTCATTTTGCCGAGGATGCTGGAACAAGCATCGACGCATTCGGCGCAGTGGGTGCACTCGAGCTGATGCGAGGACTTGCGGATGTCGATGCCCATAGGGCAAGCGCGGACACATTTGGCGCAGTTGATGCACATGTGCTGGGGATCGTGAAAGTGAACCAGCAGCGTGTGCTTGTCGGCAAGCATGTTTTGGAGGTAGCCATAGGGGCAGATAGCGGTGCAGAATCGCTGGCGAAGGAAAGCAAAGTCAAAGAAGGTGACGGCCGTAACTGCAGCACCGAGGATGCCGCCCGCGGTACGAATGTCAAAGCTCATCAATCGATGGAAGAGATCCAGGGGTGGAACAAAATAAGAGACGAAGACAAAGGCGAAGAACATCGAAGGGGGGATTCCGAAGATGTACACGACAGCTTTGGAGATCCACCAGCGGGTCTTATCCGATGATCTTGAACAAGTGCGATTGACGCGCTTGGTGATCCAGTTCTCGGTTGTGTTGGCGGCCTCGCTGAAGATCATCTGCGGGCAGAGATAGCCGCACCAGAACCGGCCGTAGATCATCGCCATTGCGGCGATCAGTATCCATAAAAACATCATAGTGAGAAAGAGGATGGCAAATTCGCTGATCCAAAGCTCTACGCCGAAGAAGTAGAAGCGCTGGCGCGGAATGTCGACGCGCATGATGTCAAAGAGCGGTAGCAGGATGAATATTAGAACGCAAATTGTCTGCACCGTCTTGCGTACACGGTGATAACGCGAACCCGGGATTGTGACTTTGCCCGGAGCTTGATGCGGCTTGCTTGCGTGAGTCAGCACGTGAACAACCACCAATCAGATCGACCTTTGGCCCATATGGCAATGCATCATGAAGGGGCCGGCCAATGCGCCCCTGGCAATCAGGATTGCACCCATGACCAGGACCGTGATTGCAGAAATTGTGGTACCCCAGCGGGCGATCCTACGGGTGGCTGCCGACGAGCCGAGACCGACAACGACGAGTGCGACGCTGGTGCCCATGCCAAAGGCGAGCATGGTGAGTGCGCCGCCAAGCGGCGTTGCCATGCCGACCGCTTTCATGAGCGCAGCATAAATCAGGCCGCAGGGCAGGAATCCCATCAGCAGGCCAAGCGCAAACTTGGCTTGAGAGGATGGTGAAGAGATGAGTCTGCCCACTGGGCGCAGGAGTCTGCCTGGCATTGCGAACCCTCCCCATCCCTTAAAACTTCTGGCCAGGCCAAACATTACAAGAGCTGTAACAACCATGGCGGCGCCGGCGATAATTGCAGCCGCGTTTTCGAATCCCGCAAGGCGGCCAACCCAGCCCATGGCGCCGCCGGCAAGTCCGGCAACCGCACCAAGCAAGATATAGGTGATGGTGCGGCCCGCGTTGTAAGCAAGATGCAATCCCAACAGCGAACGGTGCTGCAGACCTGTGTTCGCGGCGACGCTGTAGGTAAGCACGACAGGCCCGCACATCTGTATGCAGTGCAGGCTGCTGACAAATCCAAAGACCAGTACAAGGTAAAAGTCCGCGGGATTGAATGCCGGTGTCATAGGTTTTCTATGCGCTCCCGGCTGGCTGGGTGCGCTTCAATTTTGGATTCAGGCCCGGGACCGAAACACACTGGCGCTTGAATACGAATCGCTGCATAGTGATTGCGTGCGACGGGCAGCGGACCGCACAGAGTCCGCAGCGAATGCATGTGGATTCGTCCTTGACCATGACCCCGCCCAAGGCGTCGAGATGGGATTTATCAAACTTGGCGAGCTCGGCGGGTGGAACCCCGGCGAGACCGGCGGCCCAATCGAGCCCTTCCTGCGTCTTGCATAAGTCGGCAACTCCGATGAGTTTGATAAGGCTCTCGGGGCAGACGTCAACGCAGCCGGTACAGGCCACGCACATGCCGGTGTCAAAGACAGTATTTACATTGCAGCGGAGGCAGCGCGAGGCCTGGGTACGAGCTTCGGCATCGGGATAGTTCTCTTCGACAATGCGAAGCGAAACGGCGCGCTCGCTGGCTGCAACGACTGGCGGATGATGACGACGAAGCTGATCCCAGCCTTGTCGCATGGTGTAGGCCGCAGTCTCCCACGCGGACTGAACAGCGATCTGCGTGTTGGTGCCGCGCAGGAAGTCGTGCATGGAGCGTGCCGCAATCTGTGCGGAGCGAATGGCATGGATGAACAAGCGCGGGCCGTGCGCGATGTCGCCGCAGGCAAATACGTCTGGCGCTGTGGTCTGGTAGGTTTCGGGGTCGACCTTGATTAAGCCGCGTACCGACTCTACCCCGTCGCCAGGCTGCAGGAACGATAGATCAGAGGACTGGCCAATGGAGAAAATGATGGTATCGGCTTCGATGGTATCGACATTGGATTCGTTGAATGTCGGGCTGAAGCGATGGTTGGCGTCGAAAACGGCGGTGCACTCGACCGTGCGCAGGCCGGCAACATTCCCGTTTTCGCCCACGATCTCACGAGGCCCGCGCGAGTTATGGAGGACCAGTCCTTCTTCAGAGCCTTCATTCACCTCGACCTCATCGGCTGGCATCTCATGGCGGCCCTCGAGGCAGACCACGTGCACTTCGCGCTTGCCGCTGAGGCGCATCGCTGAGCGGGCAACGTCGTACGCAACCGACTCCCCGCGGGCCGTATCCGCGGTGTGTTCTTCCGTTTCCATGGCATCGAGTGGTCGGACCGCGGAGCGGGCAACGTCGTAGGCCACGTTACCGCCGCCGATGACGACGATCTTGTTTCCGACAGGAAGCGGCGTGCCGTCGTTGAAGGCGCGTAGAAAGTCCATGCCGTCGTAGACACCATCGAGATTCGATCCGGGCAGATCCAACTTGCGGCCCTTCGGCAAGCCGACTCCGAGAAAGACTGCCTTGTACCCCTGATCGCGCAACTGCTGGATGGTGAAGTCGCGACCGAGGCGCTGGTTGCATTTGAGTTCGACGCCGAGAGAGAGAATGGCATCGATTTCTGCCATGACCAACTCGCGTGGCAAACGGAAGACAGGCACGCCGGCTGTCAACATACCTCCGGGCTTGGCTGAAGCTTCAAAAACCGTGACCTTGTAGCCGAGAAGAGTAAGGTCGTTCGCTACAGTCATGCCGGCGACGCCCGCGCCGATTACCGCGATCTTCTCGAAGCTGCCGCGATTGGGCGACAGCATTTCAAGATTTGCGCCGGCGCGATAGTGAGTGAAATCGCCAGTCTCCGGGCCGTACTGAGAGGTCACAAATCGCTTGAGAGCGCGAATGGAAACGGGCTCGTCGAGGCTACCGCGGCGGCAGTTCGCTTCGCACGGCGCACCACAAACCCGCCCGCAGATTGAAGCGAAGGGGTTGGTGGCACGCGCAATACGATAAGCGTCCTGGTCGCGGCCTTCGGCTATCGCGTTCACGTAGCCGCACGCATCGGTGTTTACCGGGCAGGCATCCTGGCACTTGACCATCTGCATCCAGTAGCCTGCCCCGCCGATCATGTCGAAATGCCCGTTTGCTGGCGCCATGATTTGCTTGTTATTCCTCGTGTTTTTGCTTGCCAAAGACAAAGGCGAGCAGAATGACTGCATAGACCACAATCATGGCCCCAACGATGTACATGAAGGTGTTCGCGCTTCCCGTCACTGCGTTGAGTTGCTGTACGAAGATGCCGCGGGTGGAATGGTTGACTTCGCCATTCATAAATAGGAAGAGGTACACGACCATTGCCAGGATGATGATTGGATAAGCGAGCTTGAGAAATCCTGGAATCTCAGAATCTTTGCGCTCAGTAATCCAGCCGTCGGAATACTCCTTCAGTTCGGGCTTGTTGGGTTCAGTGTTCATCATGGCCTCCCCGGCCCTTTTTCGCCGGCAGGTTCATCAGGGTCGTTGTTACATTCGTCGCGGAGCATGCGGTACTTGGGCTCCTCGCTGTTAGGGCCCAGGTAACCGGCCTTGACGGAGCGAACAAAGAAGTACACGGCTCCGCCAGCGAGCAGCGCGAACAGGAAGTACGAGAAGTAAATCGTGGGATACGTGTAGTCGTTCATGGTTCCTCGCTTCTACTTTTCGTAGTCGTTATCCGGCCGCCAGTCCTTGGCACGGCCACGGGTCTGCAGGTAAGCCACCAGGTCGTCCAGCTCCTGGGGATTGTTGGCGATCCACGGAAAAGGAGGCATGATGGAGCCGGGCACGAGGTCGCGCGGATTGTTGAAGTGCGCCTTGTGCCACTGCTTGTTGTACTTGCCACCAACGCGCGAAAGATCAGGTCCAGTGCGTTTGGTGCCGAAGGTCTGGCGCCAGTCGTTAACGAACTCGTCGGGAGTTGAAACGGGCGAATCAACACCTTTCCATCCCGAGCGCTTCACGTCGCTGAGCAGCGTCCGGGTCTGCTGCGTATGGCAGTATTTGCAGCCCTCACGGATGTAAATGCGATAGCCGCGCATCTCCTGGTCGGTATAAGCAACCAATTTGCCGGTGGGACCCTTTGTGGGATCGTGATTCTCAAAGGGCTTGTTCCAGCTCTTGTCGAGCAATGGCGGCTCGACGGTGGTGAGCAGTCCGCCGATGAAGAAGAGGCCAAGGGCCGCTGCTATAAACCCCATTGCGTTCTTGTCGGTTTTGTCTAGCATGATATCTCCCTTCTCCTACGACCGGGCCGGCACTGCCGCCGAAGATTTGCCGCCGTCGATGGCGGTAGACAGAATGTTGAACATAAACAGGACGATTCCCGAGAAGATGATGATGCCGGAAAGGAAGCGAACCATCCAAACAGGTTCGAGCGCAACCACGGTGTCAATAAACGGGATGGACGGGTTGTTCCACTGCCATCCCTGCCAGAAGCCGCCCAGCCACAGCGCGGTAAACATTCCGAGGCCGCCGATGAGGAAGAGCCAGAAGCTCCAGTTGGCGAGAGTCTCAGAGTGCAGTTTGGTGTGGAAGATCCGCGGGGTGACGTAGTAGACGCCGGCCATCGCCATGAACGAGAAGGTTCCCAGCACGGCCATGTGCGCATGGCCCGGTATCCAATCTGTCTTCGAAACAATCGCATTCACCGAGCGCAGGCTGTGCATGGGCCCCTGGAAGCAGGTGAGCAGATAGAAGATGGTTCCCGACATTAGAAACTTGAGCGAGACGTTGTCGCCCAGTTGATGCCACTGGCCCTTCATGGTTGCGATGAAGTTGTAGACCACCGCCCATACCGGAATGAGGAGCATGACCGAGAAGACGATTGCGATGGTTTGCAACCACTCCGAGATAGGGCCGTGAAGCATGTGGTGCGCGCCCGTCCAAACGTAGACAAAGGCCAGCGACCAAAAGCCGATCATGGAGAGCTTGTGGCTGTAAAGCGGGGAGTTCGATGCGCGCGGAATGAAGTAGTAGGCGACAGCGAGTCCGGCAGGAGTAAAGATGAGACCGACGGCGTTGTGGGTGTACATCCAGTTGAGGTTGGCCTGATTGACGCCGGTGACGCCAGGCAGCAGCGTGGCGAAGTTTCCGGTGAGATAGACGAAGGCCGTCCACAGGATGGTGCCCATGAGGTACCAGGTAGAGACGTACATCTGCTCGTACTTCCGATTCAGGATGGTCATGAAAATGTTCGTGCCAAACATGATCCATGCGATGACAACGAGGACCGCAACCGGAGTGGGCAGGTCAGCATACTCCAGGCCCTTTTGGTAGCCGCCGAGAAGCGTAACGATTGCACTGAGGATGATGACGTTCCAGAGAATCGACGTTGCGACTCCCAGCTTCTCGCTCCACAACTTGACGCCGCACAGTCGCGGCACCAGGTAATAGGCCAGGCCCATGTCAGCAGCAAGGAGCCAGCCGAACAACATGCCGTTGACATGCAGCGGCCTCATGCGGCCGTAAGTGAAATAAGAGATGGAGCCCAGAAACTGCGGCCACACAAATTTCGCCGCAATGATGAGCGCGATAATGCCTACGACTGCGAAGTAACATACTGCTCCGAGCAGGAACCACTTCACGGTTGTGTCCTCGTGAATGTCCTGTACGGCAAGGCCAGCGGCCGAGCTACTTCCTTGCCGAATTGCAGGTTGAGTTGCCATTAAAGCCTCCTGGAATGACTTCCACTGCCTGGTTCACTTCCCGTGTTTGTTTCCTATTTGGCTGCTTTGTTCATGCTGCGGATGTAATTGACGATGTCGCCGACATCGTTTTGCTGAAGCCCATAGTCCAGCCAGGAAGGCATTGCTGTGCCTTCCACGCCATAGTTAATGGATTCGAAAAGCCGATGGTCGGAGGCGCTGTTCATGAATGCGAAGTTGCGAAGATTGCGAGGACGCGGAGAAATGTCGGGCGAATTTGGCCCGTGGCCGTCAGCCTTCTTGCCGTGGCAGCCGATGCAGCGCGCCTGGAAGATGGTTTCGCCGCGGTCGACAGACTGCTGCGACATTGCAACCGGGTTGACGTCAGGCACTTTGCGCGGCTTGAGTTCGCGCGGCTTTTCTTTCACATAAGTCGCCCACACATAACTGAAGACGCCGTTCACTTGGTCGTCGGTAAGAACCTTACCCCACGGCGGCATCGAGGTCCCGGGAACACCGTTCTTGATTGAGTTGATGAACCGGTCGTGCGGCTTGTTGGCCATGAACTCGGCCAGAGTAAGATCACGTGGAGCCGGATCAATGTAGATGGCGTTTACGCCCTTGCCGTCGCCCTTGTCTCCATGGCAGCGCGCGCAGAGTGTCTTGTAGGTGTCGGCGGGGCTCATTGCCGGTGGCGAGGTTGTCCGCGTAAGCAGGAACGCCGCCATATCCCCGTAGTCGTTTTCGGGCAGACCGAAGGCCGGCATGTTTGAGTCGGGAATGCGTGAGCGAGGAGTGCGGAAGTGCGAGACCAGCCAGTCGTGATCGCGGATGAGGCCTTCGTAAGTCAGATCGGGCGAGATGCCACCGTCGTGGTCGCCGAGTTTGTGGCACGACAGGCAGGCATAGCCGTTTACGAGTTGCTCACCGCGAGCTGAAGTGCTGAGGTTGGCCGAAACCGTGGCCGCGACTGCCGCTGCGCTCTCAGGAACCGGAGCGATCGTTGAAGTATCAAGCTTGAAAGCCTCCATGGGAGACTCAGCAAGCGTTGTTCCCTGGCGGCTCTTCAGGAAGATGACCAGCGCCTTGCGGTCGTCGTCGCTGAGCTTGAACTTCGGCATGACTGAGGTTGGCGTGTACGCGCGGGGATCGACGATGTGGCCCCACAGATAATCGACCTTACGTTCCTTGCCGATCTGGGTCAGGTCAGGTCCGATGGTGCCGGACGACAAGCCCTGAATGCGATGACAGCCAAAGCACCCGGTCTTGAAAAAGAGCTCGCGACCGCGCGTAACAAGCGGCGTTCCGGGAAAGTCCTTATCGGTGTGGCAGCGAGCACAGTTGGCCTGAAGGTAGTCTTTGCCCTGCACATGTAAGGCGATGCTCTTGTCCCAATTGGATTGAACTGTGAAGCCGAGCAGCGGGTACGGCCAGGCATCGTCTTCGCCATGCGCATCGGCCTTTTCCAGGCCATGGCCCTGCCCGTCGTGGCATGTGGTGCAGCCAAACTCGCTGAACTTGTGCTTTCGCTCCCAACGGCCATTCTTCTGCACATCGCCAAGCTGCGCGAGGTATGGATGTGTGCGAACAGGTTCGTTGCCCTTGTCGAAGCGCGGATCGTCGACCGCGATGTGACAGCTTTCGCAGCGGTCTACGATTGTGCCTCCGTGCGCATCCTTGAAGCTCGCAACGATGTTCTGCTCGAGCTTCGGGTCGCGCCCTTCCAACGAGGCTTTCTCGGCGGGCGTCTTCGCCATAGCGAGAGCCTGATTCAGATATTCCTTCTGGCTGTCTTGCCAATGGCTCTGGAACTGGCCGTAGATCACCACTCCAGCAAGAATCAGCAGCACCAGACTCAGGACGGCTAAAGCCAGTCGCATACCCTTAAGCTCCTCAGAACGGTGACACGAACGACCAGTTCGCGCCGCGGAAGAATGTACCAATCACGATGAGGACAACATTGATAAGAACGAAGGTGAGAAAGAGGGCGTTTGCCCAGACGCGTTCACGCGCGAACCAGCGGCCTACGCCCGCCTTGCCCCGGTCAATGTATGGGACCAGCGCGAGCAGCAGCAGTTCGATTCCCGGTACACCGACGCCGCCCCAGAAGGCGGAGTAACTCACCTGTTCCTGCAGACCCAGGAAGTACCAAGGCGCCTTGGCCGGATTCGGCGGATGCATGACGTTGACCGGGTGTTCCAGCGGCGCGTTGAAGAAGATGGAAACCGCCATCACGCCAATGATGGTGATGAGCAAAACAACCAGTTCGGCAATCAGTAGATTCGGCCAACTGAAGACGGTGTCCTCTTCCAGCTTCCCAACCTTGACGAATGGCCCGCGGACCAGGCCCTGAATGGTAAAGCGGCGCGGCGCCGATTCGGCAGCCACGACTGCCGCACTCGCGACAACAGGTACCGCCTGTTCGATCTCCACAGAAACCGGCACCGGAACTGGAGCCGATTCCTCCGGCTTGGCCAGGCCGCCATCCTTGCGAATACGCCAGAAGTGGATGGCGACAAACATTGTAAGGATCGTCGGCAAAACGACGACATGGAGCACATAGAAGCGGAGAAGGGCTTCCTGCCCGACGGTGGCATCGCCCAGCAGAAGGAACTTCACTGACTTGCCAATGAACGGCGCGTAGGCGGCAATTGAGGTTCCCACTGTGATCGCCCAGAATGCCAACTGATCCCACGGCAGCAGGTAGCCAGTAAAGCTGGAAAAGAGGGTAAGAATGAAGAGCGTTACGCCGATGAGCCAGTTGAATTCGCGAGGGGGCTTGTAGGCGCCGGTGAGAAATACGCGGCACATGTGCAGGAAGACCACCGCGACCATGGCGTGCGCGGCCCAGCGGTGCATGTTGCGCAGGATAATGCCGAAGGCCACAGAACTGCGCAGGTCAAGCATGCGGTCGTAAGCCTGCGTGGTCGACGGCACGTAATAGAACATGAGCAGGATGCCGGTGACCATGAGGATGACGAAGAGGAAAAAGCTGATCAACCCCAGGCCCATGGTGTAAGTAGGCCGCAGGGCCTGCCTGCTGACACGTACCGGCTGAATATGCAGAAAGAAGTTGCTGAAGCTGGTGGCTGCGCGCCCGCGATCTGACGAGGGCAGAGGGTTGCGGAAGATGGACATCCAGACATTCTTTGGCAGGTCCACCAAGGCCTTTACCATCGAGTTCTTCTCTTTACTCATAGGATCAGGGCTCATACGTTCAGGTAGGTTCCCGTCTGGATTTCGCTGTCCTTGTCCACCTCAAGTTCGCCGCTGGGCGTGAGGGAGACCTGAAACCACGCGAGTGGCTTCGGCGCGGGTCCGCCGGTGACGTTTCCGTCCACATCGAACTGCGACCCGTGGCAGGGGCATTGGAAGCCGGTTTCAGAGGGCGCGACGATGCAGCCCAGATGAGTGCAGGTAGTGGAGATGGCCGCGATTTTTCCTCCGTCGCGGACGATGCAAACGCGCTTGGAATCGATGGCCACGCGCGCTCCGTACGGGAAGTCTTCGGGGCGTCCGATGCGGAAGCGGTTCGGCTGTCCGTAGGTGGCGCGCGGCTTCATGAAAAAGTAGGTTGAAAACAATGCCGCAACTGTTGAACCCACCAAGCCTACGCCGCTCAACCAAGCCAGGAATTTACGCCTCGGCATTTGCTGCCCGCCTGCGTCAGTCTGTTTGAGTGCTGCTCCCATGCTCCTGCTCCTCCGTTGCCTTCTCTGATGGCCGGTGTATGGGAAGCTCTCCTGCATCCGACCAGAACACCTGGTATTTCACATCCTCAAAACTACGGAATTGCCTGCTACGAACCGCCCAGAGGAAGATCAACAGTGCTCCGGCCCCCATCAAGAGGCTGGAGATGATCGCAATCCATGTGATTTCCATGCGTCGCCGCTCCCGCCCACCAGGGCCTGCTCTATTCGATTCGGTCCAGAACGCTGTTCGATCACATCTTGCGAGCTGAATCTAGACCGATCTTCTCCAATTCGATCTGGAAAGACGAAGATTAGACAGTGGGGAACACCTGGGAATGTGATCGGGAGCACAGCGGGATGTGACGTACTAAAAATGAGGAAAACCACTAAAGAAGAACGAGGGGAGACCAATGAATATGTGGATTCATCGTGGAGCCGAGACGCGAGCTTCAGCTTGCAGTCAACTCTGGCCGGACCCTGGCGGAGGCTGGAAACTGCCTAAGCCGCTGGAATGTCCATTTGCGGATTCAACTCCATCGGGCTACTAACTCGCACTATGGGTAAAAGTATCTTTTGCCCCCGCAGTGCTCATGCTGGTAGATTGGCGGGATAGCGATCTCCGATAACTTCATGTTCGGTTAAGATCGTGCACCTGCTTTGAGGTGAGGGAGATACTAACTTGGGCGAAATCGGCGATGGCCACATTCGTGCGAAGGCGAAGCCTAAAGAACGGTTTCAGCCCATCAATCGCAAACCCACCATGAGCGATGTAGCGCGACTGGCTGGGGTAGGCGCGATGACAGTCTCTCGCTTCCTGAGTGGAGCGGTCCCCGTCTCAGAAGAAACTGCAAAGCGCGTACAGATTGCGATTGAGCAGCTCAAATACCGCCCCAACGAGTTAGCGCGCGCATTTCGCGGGCAAAAGAGCCGGTCGATCGGCGTCATCATCCCCTACCTCTACGATCCATTCTTTGCCACATGCACCCACGCCATCACCACCGTTGCCCGCGGCAACGGCTACTCGGTGCTCATCACCACGTCCAACGAAGACACCGATACGGAATTCGACGAGGCCGAGCACATGCTGCAGCACCACGTCGATGGCCTCGTGGTGCTTCCAGCACGCTATCGTCAGACCCGGCTCACGCGCTCTCTGTTCGGCAGGACGCCGGTGGTGATCTTTGACCGGCCAATCCCCGATGAGTCCTTCGATACGGTCCTGGTCCAGAACACATCCGGATCCCACAAGATCGTCGAGCACCTTGTTGGCCACGGACACAAGCGAATCATGTTCCTGGGCCTCAGCCGGAGCCTATTCACGATTAATGCGCGTTTCCTCGGCTATCGCCGCGCGATGCAAGAAGCAGGCCTTCAGGAAGACGTATTCTTCGGCTGCCAATCCCAGGAAGACACTCTCAAAGCGCTCGAAGAGCGGATGCGATCTTCCAAGCCGCCAACCGCTGTCTTCACATCGAACACTCTGGCAACCCGGTATGTGATGAATGCGCTTTACCACCTGGGGCTGCGCATTCCCGGTGACGTGGCTCTCGCCGGGTTTGATGACTTCGACGGAGCGGAGCTGACCTCTTCGCCGCTGACCGTCATTCGCCAGCCCGCCCAGGAGATGGGCAGGGTCGCCGCCAATCTGCTGTTTGAGCGCATTACGCGCGGGGAGATACCCAGGACCGGCACCAAGGTCACGCTTCCGGTTGAGATGGTGATCCGGCGCTCGTGCGGCTGCAAACATCGCACACCGGTGCTCGTCAGCGCGTAGGCCTGGCCTACGGCCGGAGACAAAGGTTCGTCCTCGCAATCTGAGAGTTCATAATCTTAGAGAGGACTCCTTCGTTGCCAACAAATACCGCATCGAACCCACCTACTTCCGGGCCGTTTCGCATTGCCCCTCAATTCGTCAACCGCGTCTGGGGATGGACAAAGCTGGATCCATGGTTTGCTCAGACGGCCCAGGGCGAACCCATCGGCGAAGCCTGGCTAACCGGCGATGACTGTGTAGCTGAGACAGGCACGTGGGCCGGTCAGAAACTGGGCGAAATCTTCGCCGAGGATCGCGAATCACTGCTCGGTTCATCTGCACGGGGCGAGGGCTCTCCATTACTGATCAAAGTCATCTTTGCCAAAGACAAGCTAAGCGTGCAGGTCCATCCCGACGACGCAATGGCCCAGAAGTACGGCTCGCCGCGGGGCAAGACCGAGTGCTGGTATGCGCTCGCCGCCGAGCCGGGCGCACAGGTTGCCTGCGGTCTCAAGGCCGGCGTCACCGCGGAAAAGGTCCGCAAAGGAATCGCAGACGGCTCGCTTGAGCAGGACCTGAATGCGATCACAATCGAGGCTGGCGACATGATATTTGTCGATGCCGGGACCGTCCACGCCATCTGGCCGGGCTCCGTCATTCTTGAGACCCAACAAAACTCCGACATCACCTATCGCATGTTCGACTACGGCCGCCCGCGCGAGCTCCACATTGAAAGATCCCTCGAAGCCATGCGCCTCGCAACCCACGCCGGCAAGGTGGCACCGCGCGTCCTGCCCGATCGAACAATCCTTGTCGACGCAGAGTTCTTCCGCGTCGAGCGCATCGCGGTGAAACGTTCCATCACCGGCTCCGCTCTTCGAGCCACCGGCGAAGGTACGCCTCGGCTGTCCTATCTCTTTGCCGCCTCCGGTTCGGCCGCCATCACAGGCAGCTTTGAACAAATCAGCATTCCGGCTTGTGGCATCGTCGCGGTCCCGGCACAATCCCCTGACTTTACCGTCACCAGCATGGGTGGAGTCGAGCTGATCCGCATGGTTGCGAAGTAGCCGCATGCAAAACGGCGCGGGGCGGTCGATTACGCCTCGCGCCGTTTCCATCGATTTGTTTCATGCGCGTTCGCATCAGCGAACGTGGCGCGCCATCAGTCTAGGCACCTACCACAATCGCAGGCTTCTCACCACGGGTGTCGATCTCCGCCACGTCCGTTGTAATCGTTTGCCGCTCGCCGGGCATCAGGGCGACGTAGTTGTCAGAGTAGATCGCCGGGAGAATTCTCTCTCCCGACTTCTCGCCCACCGCCTTCAGGCGAACCATCAGCGCGGGTGCGCTTCCGGCGTTTCGGAGCTCCGTGGTCAGGCGCCAACCGTCGCCGCTCTTCACCACCTTCGTTGACGAATCAATCTGCGGGGCGGGGAGTTCGCGAATCGCTCGCAAATTCCCTTCTTCGATGCCGCGCATATAGAAGTTCGAGGAAAGCAACTGATCACCCTTCTTCAGGCGCAGCCGGATGAAGTGCACCGGGCTCGCGTTTGCCGGATAGCTCATCTTGAAGCAGGTCACAGTCGAGTCTTCGTTGCTGTCGAAATTGCCGCTCTTCCCATCGATACGGCTGCCATCCAGGTTCAGCAGTTCCATCTCCGCCGTGAGCCCAGCCTGGTTGCCTGCGCTGTAATTCACCACCTCGATCGTTTCGTCCAGACAGTTCCACTGGATGTGCAGTGGCTCCGACCCCTTCTTGCAGCCGAAGTACGCCGCGGTCGGCTCGAAGTAGTAGTCGTAGGTCTGCCAGACAAACGACGGCCAGCACGAATGGCTCATCCACAGCAGCACGCCCATCCTATGCACGCTCTGCGCTTCGAACATGGCGCGATATGTGTCATAGTTCAGAATCTGCGCCAACCTGACCCACTCATCCGCATTGGATGCTCCGCCCAGTCCGGAGTCGATCATGGCACGGAAGCCGGCGCCTCCCTGTGCCCCTTCGAGGCAAAAGTCGTGCAGACCCCACGAAAGTCCCTGCGGCCACAGGTCCTTCTCCGGCATCATCAACCGCACGCTCTCAATCGGGGGAATGTTCGGCGCGCCGATCTCGCTGTGCATCTTCACGTCCGCTGCGCGGAAGTAGAAGCTCGTTGGCATTGCCTGATACGGACCATGCCCGTTCACCGGTCCATCCGCAGAACTTGGGATGTAGTGCAAGCCGGCATGCAGGTCGCCAAGAATCTTGCGAATTCCATCCTCAAGCGGCTTGGGCGGAAAGCCCTCGTTGCGCCCACAATAGAGCCCAATCGAAGGATGATTTCGGATGCGTAGGACAAAGTCCTGCACATTATTCAGGAACATCGCGTTGTTATCCGGATCTGGACCGTCCCACGGGTTGGCCAGCCAGAAATCCTGCCACACCATGACGCCGTGGCGATCGCATGCCTCCCAAAACTCGTCGTCGCCGATCTGGCCGACCCAGTTGCGGATCATGGTGAAGTTCATTTCCTTGTGATATCGCACCGCCGCGTCGTACTCACGGGCGCGATAGCGCAACATCGACTCGCCAAAACCCCAGTTGCCGCCGCGTCCGATGAAGCGACGACCATTGACCCAAAGGCGCAGCTTGCCGCCGTCCTCGCTCCACGTCATCTGTCGAATGCCCGACTTCATCGCCGTGCGATCGACGGGCTTTCCCGCCGAACTCAGCGTGAAGGCAACGTCGTAGAGATGCGGCTCACCATAGCCCACAGGCCACCAGAGCTTCGGGTTCGCAAGGTGCAGAGCGCCTTGAGTCTGCGGGTTCAGCTTGACTGTTTTGCGCTCCGAGGCCCCGAGCGTAATCGGCTGCGAGACGCGGATTTCGCCGAAGGTGACCTCGAGCAAGCCCTTGAACGGCTTGGCCTGGTGGTTGACGAGGTCGACCTCGAGGTTCACGTCGGCGCTCGCGTTTGCCGGGAGCCCCAGCGTGCTCCACGCATATGGGTTTTCGAGCGTTACCGCGCCCGTCACCTCAAGCTTCACGGGAGCCCAGATGCCAATGTTGCGGCCGCGAATCGGTGGAATCCAGTCCCACCCGATGGAGGCGTGATATGTCGGGTTGTCCGCGCCAAGAGCTCCGCCGTTTCCGCTCTCGGCAGCGAGCGTCTTCTGTTTCGTGCTGCCCGGGGTCGCGTTGGCCTCAATCTTCACAGCCAGTGCATTCGGCTTCCCTGCAATCAGCTTTGCGGTCACGTCAAACCGTCCGCGAATAAAGCCGCCCTCGATCCGCCCCAGCTTCTCTCCGTTCAGGTAAACATCGGCCTTCCAGTTAATTCCGCCAAAGTCCAGCCACGCCGTCTGCTTCGCATCCACTGTCGGTGCAGTGAACTCCGTCCTGTACCAGAAGTCGCCGCAGAAGTAGCTGTCGGAAATGTAAAGCTGATTCTCGCCGTAGTTTGGATCGGGAAGCGCACCGACATTCAGGAACGAAGTCAAAACCGTGCCTGGAACCGTTGCCACCACCCATGAATCATCCTTGAAGCCCGCCTTCGACAGCGCTTCGCCCGCGGCATGCACTTCGCTGGCCCGCTCGACGCGCCATGCACCCCCCGCCAGTCGCAACACCCCATCGGCTGAAGGTGCCAACGTCGGCTTCGGTTTGGCCACAAGCCCCCCTTCGCCGAAGACCTCCATCTCGCTCAGGATGTATCCATCCGGCGTCGCGGGCCTCGTCATCAGAACGCGCACATACCGTCCGCGCTCAGTCCTCTGAAGCCGAATCTCCTCAACAGCTCCGGGCTGCCCACCGATGTCTGCCACATCGCGCCAATGCTCCGCGTCGTCTGATGCTTGCAGCTTGCCCTCCGCCGCGCGCGCAATCCAGTGCAGCTTTACTGTATCAAATTCGCAGTTCGGTCCCAGATCGACATAGACCCATTCCTCGCCCATGCCCGCGCTCATCCACGCACTGGTAAAGCTGTAGGGCCCGCCAATCTGCAATCTTTCCTTGCCATGGAAAAAGGCGACCTGCGTCAGCGGCCAGATCAAAAAGCGTTCGGCGCCCGATTGTGCCGCGCCATCGAGGCTGAGGTCGACGCGATAGTACCGGCTCTTCTGCGCGCTCTTGAATTCAATCCATGGAGCCAGGAAAGTGCCACTGCGGATAAAGTCAGGAGGCAGACCTTCAGTGGATGCAGGCGTCGCACCGACTGTCTCGCCCACTGTCTCCCATGCGCGGCCATCGGCGGACGTCGACACCTTGAAATGCATTTTGTCGTGGGGGATATTGAACGGCATGATCAGATTGAGCTGAACGCGATCGATCTCGGGCGCCGAGTCGCCGCCATGCAACTCGATGGTCGCCGAAGGGCGCGGCCCACGCAAAGCCACCCTGTGCACGCCGTCGTGGTCGAGTAGCGTCTCGCGCTCAAGTTTATTCAGCGGTTCGTCTCCACCGGCCCACACAACAACCCAGTTCGGCAGGCGTGTCTCCGTGATCCCATCGGTTACAAGCTGCGCGGTGAGGTTGTAGTCGTAGCTGCTCGAGTGATAGGCCGGCCGCCGCAGCGCCAGGTTCCGATAGACCGGTTCGGCGGCGATTAACTCCGGCCCAAAGAACTCCGACGGCGCGCCGGGAAAGACACCCAGCCCACGCGTATACTGCGCTGCTTTCTCGGCAGTCGCGGTCGCCGGTGCGTCTGCTTGTGCCAAACCTGACTCGGCCAACGCCGGAAGTCCCTCAACCGCCAACGATGCTCCAACAGCCGCAGATGCCTTCAGAAAATCACGTCGCGAAGCCGACATTCTTTACCCCTTCTGGTTCAATTTTTGCGATTAAACGTTTCTCTCGAAATTGGGCACTGATAGCGTTATCAGTCCCGAAAAGGCTAGCATGCGTGCATCCGCTTGTCGAGTTGCATATGCGCCTGCAGCCAACCCTCAAGTGAACGCCAACTTCGCGGCCGCTGACCGTTCTCGGATGAACCGCCCACGTCAATGCACAGCCGCCTGCTTCAGGTTGAATCCTGCAACCTTCACTCGAGGCCGCTCGCCGCGTGTATCCGCTTCGTTCACCTCAGTTCGGATTGTCTGCGACTCGCCCGGCATCAGCGCAATGTAATTGTCGTCGCTAATGGCCGGAAGAATCGGATCTCCTGAAACCGCGCGCACCACCTTCACCCGCAGCATGAGTGCCGGCGTCTTCGAGTCATTCTTCAGCGTCGTGGTGATCCGCCATTTCGACCCAAACCTCGCCATTGTCGATGCTGAATGCACAGTCGCCTGGCCCAGATCGCGAATCCCGGTGTAATCCTCGTCTGTAGTTCCGTGCCAATAGAAGTTCGTGCTCATAGGCTTTCCATCCTTCAGTAGCGCGAGCCGGATGAACTGCGTCTTCTTCATCGCTGGCGGAAACTCAAGGTGGATCGGCGATAACGTCGAGTCCTCAGGGCTGTCCAACGTCACCGTCTTCTCCCAACGCACGCTGCCATCCAAATCAAGGATCTGAGCTCGCGCCTGGATTCCCTTCTGGTCGCCGCCGTTGTAATTCACAACCTCAACAGCGTCCGTCGCGGCGTTCCACTGAATGTGGAGCGGCTCCGACGCCTTCTTCGCCGCGTAGTACGCTGCATCCGTGTCGTAGAAGTAGTCGTAGGTTTGCCAGAGAATTGAGGGCCACGCAGGATGGCTCATCCAGATCAGTGTGCCGAGCCGCTTCTCGCCTCCACCTTCAAACATGCCCCGATACGCGTTGTAGTCAACAAACTGCGCCAGGCCGAGGAATTCGTCCAGGTTCTTCGCGCCGCCGTAGTCCTTGTCTATCGCCGTTGCAAAAGGATTATGCCCATGAAAATCGTGGAGCCGCCACTCCGGTCCCAACGGCCACATCCCACCCGGCGAAAGGGTCTTGTCCAAGATCACGCGCTCAGGCACGTTTGGCGCGCCGATTTCGCTGTGCATCTTGATTGGCGCCTTCGAGAAATACTCCTTCAACGGAATCACGCGGTAGGGTCCGTGTCCGCTCACGGGTCCGTCGGCCGAACTGGAGATGAAATGAATCTCCGGATGAAGGCCGGCAATCAGCGCACGCAACCCATCGTCGATTGTCTTTGGCGGCAAGCCCTCATTCCGTCCGCAATAGAGCCCAATCGACGCATGGTTCCGAATCTTCAGCAGGTAATCCCGGGCATTGTCGAGGAACAGTTGGTCATCGTCCGGATTGGGCCCATCCCACGGATTGGCAAGCCAGAAGTCCTGCCAGATCACGATTCCGTATCGATCCGCAGCGTCGTAGAGCAGTTCATCATCGGTCTGACCCACCCAGTTGCGAATCATATTGAAGTGCTGGTCCTGATGGAACCGCATCGTAATGTCATATTCGCGGGCGCGGTAGCGCAGCATCGACTCGGAGAAACCCCAATTACCGCCGCGTGCAATGAACCGCCTGCCATTGACCCAAATGCGCAGGGTCCCGCCCACTTCTGAATACGTGAACTGCCGTATCCCAACCTTGAAGGCAGTCTCATCGCTGGTTGCATCTCCCGCAACAAACGTCAGCGTCACCGGGTACAGATTCGGATCGCCATATCCGTTTGGCCACCACAGCCGCGGATGTTCGATGCGCAACTGCGGGTAATCTTCCGGCGACAGCGATACCCTGGTCGTCGCCGTTGCGCCGAGTGCAACCGGCACATCGAAGCTTTCCGTCCCGAATGCCACGTGCAACTTGCCACTGACTGCTCGATCATCCAGATTGCGCAGCGTCGTCTGGATGGACACATCGGCATACGAATTGTCGGGCAGCGGCAGCTTTGTCGTCACCTGCGGGCTTTCGATCTTTACTGCATTCGTGGTGGTAAGCCGCACCTCATTCCAAATGCCCGTGTTCCGACCGCGAATCGTTGACATCCAGTCCCATCCTGCCGAAGCGTGGAAGGTCGGATTGTCGCGCCCCAGCGCGCCGCCATTCATCGTCTCGCCTTCCTTGTCCTTTGTGCTGCCCGGATTATTGTTCCGCTTCACGAGCACGGCAAGGCTGTTCAGCCTACCCGGCAGAATTACCCCCGTCACGTCGAACTCCCCGCGATGAAAGGCGCCGTCTATGGTGCCGATCCGCCGTCCATTCAAGTAAACATCGGCCTTCCAGTTGATTCCATCCAGGTGCAGCCAGACGTGATCATCCTTGTCGCGAGCCGCAGGCGCCACAAACTCATTGCGATACCAGAAGTCCGCGCAGAAATACGAATCCGACACCGCGTACTGGTTTTCGCCAAAGTCCGGATTGGCAATCGCCTCGTCGTTAAGATAGCTCGTCAACACCGTTCCTGGAACGGTTGCCACCATCCACTCCTTGTCGTCAAATCCAGTCCGGGAGATCGCGCTTCCATCCGCCGCCACCAGCGAAGCCCGCTGTAAACGCCACTTCCCCCGCGATAGCCGCAGCGCTCCCCTCGCCGCCGACGAAACAGGGGCCAATTGCGCGGCCGCAACCGGACCGCCCCGGCCAAAGACCTCAAACTCCGTCAAAATGTAGCGACCGTCAGGCTCGCTCGATTTCGTCATCTTCACACGAACCAAACGCGCCTTCACCGCCGGCGCAAGCCGCAGATCGTCTACAGTCTGGTTTGCCCCAGGCAGCGCTTCAAGTTGCCGCCAAGCCTTCCCATCGTCTGATATCTCCACCGCGCCTTCGGCCGGCCTGCGCAACCACGAGAGAACCACGCGATCGAATGTGCAGATCGCCCCCAGATCCACTGAGACCCATTCTTCTCCTGACCCGGCGCTCATCCATGCGCTCGAGAATATCTCCGGGCCAGCCAGAGGTTGCGGCTTACCATTCTCGAAGAACTGCACCGCGGCCAAACCAATCGACGGGATGCTTTCACTGCTGAACTCAAGGCGGTATGCCCGATAACGCACAACTCCGGTCAGGTCGATCGATACACTGAAGCTCGGCTGGTCATCCCAGACCTGGGGAAAACCCGCTCTATCCAAGTGGCCCACTTCGGTCCATGTCGCCCGGTCATTTGAACCCAGGACCTTCATGCTCCACTTTGCATCCGGCTTGGCGAGCCTGGCCTTTCGAATCCATATCTCCGCATGGTCAACCTGGGGCACCGCGCCTTCCCCTTCAATGTCCACCTCAACCCACGGTTGCGCGCCGCTCAGGTATACCGCCGAAGCAGGATTCCCATCGAGAAAGATATTCCGCTCACTCTTCGCGAGCACGCCCTGGCTGCTGGTCGAAGTGACTACCCACTGCGGAAGGTTCTTCTCCTTGATCCCATCTGTCACCAACTGCGCCGTCAGGTTGTAATCATAAGCGCTTGATTGATAGGCAGGCCGATGCAATGCCAGATTTCGGTAGGTCAGCTTGTCGGTTACCATCCGCGGGCCGTCATATTGCGATGGATCGCCGGGATAGACTCCTATTCCCCGGGAAAACTGCTGGGCCGTGCAAACTGTCGAGCACGCCATTGAGCCGGCGAGAAGGAATGAAACGACAAAACGGGCCACTGCGAGCCTCCCTGTGGAACGGTTCCAAACCTTGTGGCATTTCTGAATCGACACATCTGCCGACCGGATCAATCGCCGCCAAGATCGCAGGAAATGATAGCGCGCCATCCTGTCTGGTGAAATGGCTCGGGGCAGGAAGACTGGTTATTTCACCAGCCAGCCTGCCCCGAATCAATTCCGACTGTTCCCTTTTCTGCGATTTACGGTCGATCGTAGAACCGGAAGAACAGCGAGGGCTTGGCTACCGACTCGGCTCGCGCCACAAGCTCGCCCTGCTGAGCCTCGCTCAACGGCGTGAATTCCTGCGCAAGCTGCACGTTCTCTTCGAGTTGCTGAACATTGTTACAGCCAATGATAACCGTACTCAGGGGCCTTGAAAGAGCGTAGAACATCGCTTCCCGCATGGTTAGGGTGCCCGGCGTAGGAGCAATTACCATTCCGTCCCAACTGTGCTTTTGCTGCTCAAGCGAGGGCGGCGTCCACGAAGAGAGCATCCGCCCGCGGGCTGGGATCTTCATCCCGATGATGCCCATCTGGCGTTCCACGGCCAGCGGCAGCAGCTTGTCGTTAAAGCTGTAGTGATGCGGATCGGCCGCGTTCATTGCCATCAGGATCGTGTCGAACTGGAACCGGCGGATTGCCTCCATCAGCCCATCCGGACGGTAATGGCCGGTCAGACCGAGATGACGCACAACCTTCTGATCCTTCATCTCGATAAGCGCTTCCATTGCGCCGTCCTTGGCAAACACCTGGTCCACGTCAAACTGCGTGCCGATGTCGTGCAGTTGCCACAGGTCAACATGATCGGTCTTGAGCAACTCCAGCGACTTCTCAATCATTCGCATTGAGCCATCGCGCGTGCGCTCCTTGGTCTTGGTGGCCAGGAATGCCTCATTGCGCCGCTTTGCCATCACCCGGCCGACGTACTGCTCGCTCCAGCGCTCCGGGCCGCCATAAATCGACGAAGTGTCGATGTAATTGACGCCGAGGTCCAGCGCTCGCTCAACGATTGGCACAGCAACATCGAAGTTGTTCGCCTGCTCCAATGCTGCCTGGCCGCCCAGTGAAAAGATGCCCACCTTGTACCCTGTCTTGCCCAGGTTCCGCGTCGGCATCGCTTTCATTGTGCGTGGGTTCTCGGGCAGCGCAGGCATCGTTCGCGCTGCATCCGCCTTCATGCCAACAGGCGCTAACAGAGCGGCGGTCACCGCTCCGCCCACTTTCAGGAAATCTCTCCGCCCTTTCAACGTCTCGCCCATAATTGAACCTCCATTGACTTCGTCCTGCTGCTCGCACTGATCATACTCCGAATTAATTAGGAAATGAGACCGATAACATTGGCAATTCATGCTGTCGCAAGCGGTACCGATTCCATCCCTCTACTCTGGCGCACGTTGGTCAGGCTTCACTTTTTCCGGTCGATAATCGGTGGTCTGCACCAACGCCTCTCCGTCCGCTGGGTTCCTCAACCAGATTCTAAAGTTGGCGCCCTTCAGCCTTATCGGAAACTTCGCAAGTTCCGCCTGCCAGGCGGTGTTCGTGTCGATGTACAAGGTTGGTGCGCCGATGTACTCGACCACCACACCGGATTTCTTTATTTGATCCAGAACGTATGCGTCCTCCGCGGGCAGAACGATTCCAGGCAAAAGAAACCAGCTCCGAGGGGTCTTCACCTGCGGAAAATCTGCGCTGACGCCGGTCCCGTAACTCAACATCAGCAGATCGTGCGAATTTGCGAGTTTAAGGATGGGAGCCCATTCTTGCCTGAAGTCGTCTGGCGCGTAGAGTCCAGCGGTCTCGGGGGAACGATGCCATGTATTCCAGGGCGAGCGCCTGTTTCTCACCTCGTTGCGATTACTCAACAGCCCGAAAACCAAGATCACGCAACTCAGAACAACGCGCAGCTTCCCTTTTGTTAACCCGCTCACGCCCGCCAGCACCCCCGCCACCAGGATGAACTCGTAATACACACTGCTGAACGGTCCTCCAAAAGCAAAGAAGATGAAAAACAGGTGCAAGGCGCTACACAGGAAGATGAAAAGCGGCACACCACTGGCTTTTCTGTCGCGAATCATCTGGATGAGACTCACGACCCCAAAGACCACGAGCAGAGCGGAACAAAAAAGCCAGATTCCGGCCTTGGTGAGCAAGTAGAAGGCGATTGTCGGGTGCTCAGGGAGCCAGAATGTACGCCCTGAACCCAGCCCATATTTCGCAAAAAAGCCGAAGTTCATTGCATGGTACAAAGCCATTCCCTGCGTGGGGAGCAGAGAGTTTAAAGTCGAGCGCCAGCCGAAAACAAGCCCAAAACACAGAACTCCAAGGAAGTAGACGACGAATGCGGGCGCAAACTGTGCGGCAAGATTGCGGAATCTCCGCTGCGGAGTTTGCCACCACTCAAGCGCAATTGTGATGCTGAGTAGCCCAATAAGAATGATAGGCAACGATGGGATGGCGAGCGCCGCAAGTACAGCAAGTACAAGCGCGAGTCTCAGCCTGGCTTTCAACACGCACAAGAGTGAGTAAACCAGCAGCACCCTCTGCAGTTCATGCGCCGGCGACGGCCCTGAAAACTGCAGGCCCACAATCATTTCGAAGAGACCGAGCAGAATGGCGAAGTTCGACCACGAGAAGCCAAACTCGCGCGCGAGAAGCCACCAGAAGATCGCAATCACCACAAGATACGCAGCAGTGAAGCCAAGCGTCGTCCAGTGCCCCGCGCCGAATACTGCAAAGTCGATCCTTTGCACCAGCAAGCCAAGCAGTCCGTAGGAAAAGCCAAAATCGACCGACGGCCTGAGCCCCATGTCCAGGAGGTGATTCAGATATGCAAAGCTGCCAGTGTCTCTGAAAGCGAAGTTTGGAAAGGCCAGGGCCATCGGCCATTCGAGGGCGACCCGCAGCACATAAATCGACAAAAGACCGAGGCCAAACACCAGCCCCCCGATCCAACCTGGCCGCTTCGATGTTGAACTCTTTGACTCGACCATCCTGCAGGTCCTTCCTTGTCGGGTTTTCCTTCAAAAGTGACAAATCTATTCCTGGAGCACCGTCACGCCTGACCACTTTGGCGAACTCTACCCTTTATGCGCCGGTGTTGGATCTTGAAAGGGAATTCTAATGAGCCTGGGTACGTAGAATCGAGACTATTTCGACTTGAGCTCAGCCGTCGGAGCATCCGGCTTTGATGCAGAGGCAGGCAGGTCGCCTTCTTCCAGGACTGCATTCCAATAATGCCGCGCGCTCCCGACGATAAAGGAAATCCCATTGTAGAAGTGATACAGCAGATGGAATGGAATGGCCGCGAGCATGAAAGCAATTCCACGCTTACCGGCGAGGAAGACATAGAAGTTGCTGTTCATTCCGCCGATGACCGCCAGGATGATGAAGATCGCAAAAATAAGATGATGTGCGGGCAGATAGTATGCGGCGGCGGCCAGGGAAGCCAGCATATAAAGGACGCCGACCCATCGCACCAGCTTGCGAATACTCCCGACGGTGGCGTATCGATGGCGGATAAACAGGAGTCCCGGGCTCAGGAGCAGCGGCACCATGAGCCAGAACATCCTGTAGGTGTAGGCCAGCACAGCAATCAGCACGAGCGTACCGTTCAAAACCAGAAGCACCCCAATCGGGCGCTTCTCGATTCCCATCTCGCTCCACCAGCGGCCAAGCATCAGAAACAGAATCGCCAGCGGAGGAATGAGGATATAGAAGCCATGCATGATCGCCATGGCCGCGGTCAGAATCACGACTAGAAACACAAGCGCGACGCTGACCCGCTGGCTCACCATCACGTTCAGATCGTTGGGCATGAACCGGTCGCGCAGGATCAACTCAGTCCATGGAATCCCGCGGTCCATAATGTCGGTCTTGACCAGGCCCCAGAACGTCCACCGCTTGAGATGTGTAACCAGGAGAGAGTGATCAAGGACGATCTTGCGTCCGGCCCGAACCAGGCGGTATCCCAGTTCGATGTCTTCGATCGCGGGCCGGCCGTAATCCTCGCTGAAGCCACTCATTTCGATGAAGACTTCCTTGCGGATCGCACCGCACCCGCTCCAGAAGGTCCACGCCTGCTCTGAACCATGCTGATGGACAAAGCAGTGCATCAGATTGCGGTACTGCGAAATGAAATCCTGACTCTTGGGCGCCATGTCGTAGGACCCGATCAGCGCAGACATCTCTGGATCGTAGTTGAATCGCGCCTTGACCTTTGAGATCGAGTCGGGCTTCACGCACACATCGGAATCGATAAAGAAGAGAATCGCCCCGCTTGCTTGTTCCGCGCCCAGGTTTCGCGCGGACGCGGGGCCGCTCCGCGCTTCGGAGGCAAGCACTTTGGCGCCATACTGCGCGGCAACTTCGCGGGTCCTGTCTTCAGAACCATCATCGACAACGATCAATTCGAACTCTTGATCTTCGCTTTGACGCAGCGCTTCAAGGCACTGCCCTAAGTGCCGCTCAGCATTGAATGCGGGGATGATGACTGTAATAGAGTCTTGCATCGCAAGTTCCGGGTAGGCTTCAGGTTAGCACGCTCAAACCTCCGCTGCCAGCGAAGTTCCCGTGCCCCACGTAACGACATTGGCGGGATTCGTCAACTTTTGAATACATGTGATTATTTACGGATATCTAACTGAATACATTCGCTTTTCATCTTCGGTTGCTGGATCTTCCTACTCAACCCGCACCCACCCGTTCTGGTCGGAGGATCGGAATATTGCATCAATCACAGACATGTTTGCGATTGCGTCCTCAAGTGATACAGGGACCTGGGAATCCTCCAGGATTGCCATCGAAAAGGCATCGCCTTGCAACGTGTACTGATCCTGTGTCGGAAAGGTTTCCATCTCAATCCCCGAACCGGTCAGGTCGCCTGTTCGGTCGATGAAGATGCGCGTCTCTCGATCCGTTGGCGCATTCACAGGAACCTCAAGCTCGATCCTCCCTTTTGTCCCCAGAAAGTGGATCCGCTGATACGGGATGAGCTGGGTGCTGCAGGTAAAGATCGATTGCCCACCCCGAAAATCGAGAACGGCAGAGCAGAGCCGATCTGTTTTGAAGACCGGGTCACGATCGATCAACCCCACGACCCTCTGCGGCTCCTCGCCAAATGCAAATCTTGACGCATGGATCATGTAGCAGCCGATGTCCATCAGCGCCCCACCGCCGGATTCGACTTGATTCCGAATATTCTGCGGATCCACATTGAAATAGCTGAAGAAGCCACTGATTGAACGCAACTCTCCAATCGTTCCATGGTCGAGAAGTGCGCGTAGTCGAAGCCACTGCGGAAAGCTGCGAATCATGAAGGCTTCGCCCATCTTCACGCTGCTACGGTCGCGGACTGCGAGCAACTTCCTTGCCTCAGTCGCACTGATGCCTATCGGCTTTTCGCAAAGAACGTGCTTGCCCGCCTCGGCGGCCCTAATCGTCCAAGGCACATGCATCTGGTTTGGCAAGGGATTGTAAATCGCATCGATCTCCGGATCAGCCAACAGCTCCTCATACGATCCATATGCCTTGGAAATGCCCAGTGCATCTGCCGACTTCCGGGCTCTGCCGAGGTCGCGCGAAGCAATCGCCGTTACATCCGCAAGCCTGCACTTCTGCATCCCCGGAATCACTTTCTTCACTGCAATGGCCGCGGTGCTCAGCACACCCCACCGCACTTTTCTTGCGCCTGAATCCGCTGTCGGTGTTGCCGTTCTCGTCTCCGCCATTGGTCCCCAATCTGCGACTCAGGTCAGATTGCTCGGTCTGGCCTTGTCACTGATGTCATTTGCACCAGTCGAGTATAGTCGGGCACCCAATCGGATCGGATTCCTCCCTCGAGCCTCCATTGGCCTCACAACACCCTCTGGCCACTCGAGAGCCGCACACCAAGCAACCAACCATTTCAACCACGCATTCAAGGAATGGACTAAGATTCTGTCGAGGCATACATGAATCGTCGAAGCTTTCTCGCGTCCGCCGGGGCCTTCGCCCTCAGCCCTGCTGCGAATCCACTCCTGCTTGCCCAGTCAAATGCCGCGGTCGCCCTCGGCAAGAAGTCTTCCTCGCCAGCGAAAAACGCATCCGCAGCCGATTACACCCTCAGGATTGATCCCACTTCGCTCGAAATCTCTCCCGGGGTCACGATCAAGACAGTCGCCTACAACGGCCAGGTTCCGGGCCCCCTGCTCCGCCTGAGAGAGGGGAAGCCTGTGGTCATTGACGTGCTCAACAACTCACCCGAGCAAGATATTGTCCATTGGCACGGCCTCGCTATCGACGTCATCAACGACGGCGCCATGGAAGAGGGCTCGCCGATGATCCCTGCCGGTAGCCGTCTCCGCTACTCCTTCACGCCACGGCCCACGGGAACGCGCTGGTACCACACCCACGCCGGCGCCGGAGGCAATCTCTCCCTCGGTACGTACACAGGGCAGTTCGGATTCCTGCTGGTTGACGGGCGCCCCGATCCTGGGCACTACGATCAGGAACTTTTTCTCGCGATTCATCACTGGGAGCCGTCATTTGTTCCCATGGCCGAGACCATGCAGGCGCAATCGGCAAATATGCCCGCCACTTCGGGCTCCGATGTCGGCTATAAGTATGCCACCATCAACCAGCATCGCCTCGGAGCAGGCGAACCGATTCGCGTCAAGCAGGGCCAACACGTGCTGATGCATCTACTGAACGCCAGCGCTACCGAAAACGTACTCCTCTCGCTGCCCGGCCACACTTTCAAGGTTCTGGCCATGGATGGCAATCCAGTTCCCAATCCCACCAGTGTCGAGATGGTCTCCCTCGCCGTTGCCGAGCGCATTGATTGCGTCGTCGAGATGAACTCTCCCGGCGTCTGGATCCTCGGCTCTACCAATGACAAGAGTCGGGCCATGGGACTCGGCATCGTGGTCGAATATGCCGGAAGTACAGGCACTGCAGTCTGGAAGGACCCCGCGCACACCGACTGGGACTACACAATATTCGCCACTTCCGCTCCTGCTCAAGCGCCGGACGAAACCATTCGCCTGACCTTCTCTGATATCGGCCCAGTCGGCGACTCCAAATTCGACACCTGGACCATCAACAACAAGTCCTGGCCCAACGTCGACCCGATCCATGTGACGCAGGGCAAGCGCTATCGCTTCATCATGAACAACTCCAGCGCCGATCAGCACCCCATGCACTTGCATCGTCATAGCTTCGAAGTCACGCAGATCGGCGACAAGAAGCTCAGCGGCCTGATCAAAGACACCGTCAATGTGATGCCGCTAGACACCGTGGCCATCGACTTTGTCGCCAACAACCCGGGGGACTCGCTCTTCCACTGTCACATGCAACTCCACATGGACTACGGCTTCATGCAGATTGTGAAGTACGTGAGCTAACGCGGGACGCATTTGGCCGGCGGTATCCCTTTTCCTCTGGACTGTGCGACACTGAGTCACCCGGTCCGTCCGCCCCCGCAGTCGACCCGGATTTCGAGCCTATGACCGCACCGTTTTCCCTTTCATTTCACGTCGCAGTCTGGGCCATGAGCGATGTCGGACTTGTGCGCGAAAACAACGAAGACGCCTTCGCCTTTGACGAGAGCCTCCGCATTTATGTCGTCTGCGATGGCATGGGCGGACTCGACTGTGGAGAAGAGGCCAGTTCTCGCGCGGCGGCAGCAATCCTCTCCAGTTTTCGAACGAGCACGCAGACCGAAGCTACAGTCAGTGCTCGCCTGCAGGAAGCCGTTGAAGCCGCCAATCACGATGTATTTGAGGCCGCCAGGAGGCCCCCCAGACAGATGGGCACAACAGCTGTCGCCGCCGCTATCGATGAGGAGAACCTGCTCATCGCCAATGTCGGAGACAGCCGCGCCTACCTCATTGACAGCGGCCAGTGCCGCCAGATCACCATCGACCACTCTTACATCAACGAACTCATTAGCAATGGCATGCTTACCGAGGACACAGCACGGTTCGCGGATCTTGAGGCGATGCAATCGATCATCACGCGTGCCGTAGGGATCGCGAGCGAGGTAGAACCGGACATCTTCACGGTCGATCTCCATCCCGGCGCAGCTGTACTGCTGACAACCGACGGGCTGACGCGCCATGTGGAGGACCAGGAAATCGCCGCCGTTTTTGCCGCCACCGAACCTGCGCTCGTTTGCGCCCAATTGATAGAACTCGCCAATGATCGCGGCGGCCACGACAACATCACCTGCTTGCTCCTGGTGTGTGTTCCCAACTGACAGCTGAATTGGCTTTGCTGCGGATTCCGCTATGTCCGGTGGGTTGCCAGGAGCCGCTGTGCCGACAGTCGATCCCGCTCCGCTGCAGATTCGTTCAAGACCTCAAGATCGCTGCTTTCAACGCAAAGAGAAAAGCACTGGTGAATCGCCTTCACTGTGAGGATCACCTTGCATTGGCCCCGGAGTTCGGTCACAAGCCCCTCAGACCCTTCGAAAACCCCGTTTCGGACGCGAACTCGCGTGCCCTTCGCGATCGATGGATGGGGACGAAGCGTGTGTCCAGCGGCCAAAGCTTCGCGAATGCGGGAGATCTCTTCCGCACTCACTGTTCCGAGGTCGTCATCCCCCAGCAAACTCAGGACGCCCGGTGTACCGAGAACAGCGATTCTGTCAGTCGCTTTGAACCGAGTAAACACATAACACGGAAACAGGGGGCGCTCCAGCGCTACTGTTCGGTCGCTCCATTGGGATTTCAGGGAGTAGAGCGGAAGATAGTGCTCAAGGCTCCGTGATGCCAGGTGCTGCACCACGCGCTTCTCGTGATTCGCAATGACATGCAGAACCCGCCAGGGGTGTTCCGTCATTGGGCCGCTCCTTGAAGCTTCTTCCGAAATCAATCCCTGCTCTTTATCCGTTGCCCTGTGGAACGCTGAATGCGCAATGGACAGCCTGCCGGGCTCAACATCCATCGCACTGACGTCCGTTCCCGAAACCTCAGCGCGGATTTGCGCTTATTCTACAACTCCTCCATTACAAATCCCGTCTCCTTCAATGCCCTTGTGTTCCCTCCCCTGTCGTAGAATGACTTCGTTGCCAGTCAAGCCCATTCGCGAAGACATCGGGATTGAAAGCCCGCACGCCGCACCTTACCTTCAAAAGCAAGCGGTCTTCGGCGTGTGTCTGTTTATTCTTCTCGCTTACTGCACATCGGTGGCATTTGTACCCCAGGCATGGGCGACGCAGTTCTTCCAAATTGGCATTTTTACGCTGGTCGCCGTTTGTCTCCTGCTCGACATTCGTCGCAAGCGTAGCCGCCTCCCTGGTGGCCCCATGCCCTGGCTCATCTATGCCATTCCATTCTGGGGCGTTTTTCAGATCGTCGCGCACACCACCGCATCCACTGTGGAAACGCGCGAAGCAACGTTGCGATGGGGTGCGCTGGCAGGGGTCTTCTTTCTGACGCAGGTCGTGGCGCGCACTAACACTGCCCGGCGCAACTTCCTAACCGCTTTTCTGGCCTTCGCCACTGCCATGGCAGTGCTATGCATGACGCAGTTGTTCACCTCAGATGGCCGCGTTCTGTGGATCTTTCCTTCTGGGTTCCCCGATGTGTACGCCACCTTCCCGTCCTACAACCACTACGCAGAACTTATCGAGGTTGCGCTGCCGATTGGGTTGTGGCGGGCAGTCCGCGAGGGCTGGCGTGCCTGGTGGTGCGTTCTGGCCGGCGGCGTGATGTACGGCTCGGTGATCGGCTCCGCGTCGCGCACCGGCGCTTTGCTCTGCACCTTGGAAGTGCTGGCCATGCTGGTGGTTGGCCTGGTCAACTTCCGCAAAGGCTCCTCAACTGCGCCTCCTGGATTCGCGGTGGCAATCCTTCTGCTTGTTCCCGCCCTCGCCGGTTCCTTTACCCTTGTGGTCGGCTGGGAGCGCGTGTGGCAGCGCTTTCAGTTGAACGGCCTTTACGGAGCACGGTCTGAGTTCATCATGGCCGCCATGGATATGGCCGAACATCGGCCCATCACTGGCTATGGCCTCGGAACCTTTCCTGAGGTCTACCAGCGCTATGCTCTTCATGACCTGCCGTTTTACGCCAATCATGCTCACAACGACTGGGCGGAATTCGCGGCGGATGGCGGCTTTCCGTTTCTGCTGTTGGTGCTGATTCCCTTTGCTGCGGCAATTCCGGCCGCAATGCGCAACCCCTGGGGCATGGGATTGATTGCGGTCATGGTCCACGCCTGTGTGGACTTTCCCTTTCCGCGCGCTGCCGTATCCTGTTGGATGTTTGCAATGCTGGGTTTGATCTATATGGCCGAGTGGGGAAGCCGGAACAGCCGGCCCCTTGTGATGCCGCCCATTAAGACCAAGACGGGCACACACCAGTCCAAGTGATTGGAAGGGGCCGCCGATGCAGCGCCGCCCGCTGCCCACATTCAACTGCTTCGATGGGATCGAATCGACTTACTAAGGTGCTGGTGAACGAAGAGAGATCTGCGGAGCCTGCACGAATAAGGTTCCGTTGACCGGTTTGGTCCCTGGCGAATGCCAGTACGCCAAGCGCAGTCGTAGAAGCGCAGAGTCTTTGGGAATGGAAAAGAACATCGACGACTGGTCCATATGATCGCTGGACAGTTCAGAAGACTCTGCCAGTGGCGTGTCTCTGCGGGAATCGATGATCTGCCATCGTATCCCGCTCTTGGCCTGAATCCCTGCCGTCCGATAGTTGTAGGTGAGAACGTAGTCACCGGGGGGTAGGAAAACCGTTTGCTCGGCAATCCGGCACTCTTCCGGCTCGCTCCCGTTGAATTCCGTGGTTAAGCCTTTTTCGTCCGCCTTGGAGCGTAAGCCGGTGTATTCCGGAAATGCCCAGGTGCCCGCCGCAAACTCTGCAACCGCATCTTTCGGATCAAACGGCGGAGCTGGCCGAGTTCCAACAGCGATTTGAATAATCCAAAGGAGTGTGACCGTGCTGGCGGCAATGACAAGGGTCACGGTGCCAATGAACTGCAGCCGCTTCTTCAGACTGCTCTTCCCTCCCGACCGGCGCCGGCGAATCGGCTTCACCGATCCCGGCTCGCCCACGCCAGCACGCGGATAGTAGAACCGGTTCCTGCACTTGCGGCAGCGAAACGCATCCTGCCCGCGAAACTGCTGGACAATATCCGCCCAGCTCGACCGCTGCGACCTTCGAATTTCGGAACTACCACAATTAGGACAGATCATCGTTCACTGTTAGCTTGAATCTTTGTTGATAGTACCAGCAATGTCCCTGAAACCCGTGGTGTTCCCAGAGTTCGTTGATAAGCGAGCCTCAGCCGCTGCAACGGAACCGCCTCAGGGATAGAGAAAGTCCAGTTTGCCTGCGCCTGGACGTCGCTCGAAAGCGCCTCTGACTCAGCCATCACCACCGCTCCTTTTGCATCGATAATCTGCCAGTGGATTCCCGTCCCTGGAGCAATCCCGGTCGTCCGATATGAGTAGCTCAGGCTATAGCTTCCCGGCGCAAGCGTTACATACTGCTCCGCAATTATGCAATTCTCCGGCTCTTCGCCGCTCAGTTCCGTCTCCAACCCAGATGATCCAGGCCAGGAGTGTAGCCCTGGATACTCGGGGAGATTCCAATCAAACGCGACTGGCAAGGGCTCTCGATTGAATTCCTTGTTGTTCGGCAGGTTCGCGTCGCCTAGAACCCAGCCATGCTGGACCAGCGTCTTCCAAACTTTCTCCGCCGCCGCCCCATCGTTTGCAGCCACCAGCCGATTTATTGCCTCCAGAAGGAAGGCCCGATCCGCCTCGGGATTGCCCACCCTTACCAGCCGTGGCGACACCGTTGCCAGGGCGTCCATTTGATCCTTATCCATCAGAAAGCTCATATACTGCCGCACAACGGTTCGATCGTCGGTCAGCACTTCTTTGGCAATCTCGCCCGCATCCGGCGTCACATGCCAGCAGAGCTCAAACAGAGGGCCCATGTCCTCCGATGGCATCTCCGCTGCCTTCCTCACCCACATCCAGAAGGCAGGCAGGTTGTCACGGCGGAAATAGAAGTTAGCCAGACTCCATCGGGGTACGTAGGTTCGGTCCACAGCGAAAGCGCCTAGCAGCAACTTCTCCGATTCGCTGTAGTTTCCTTCGCTTTCCTCCTGCAAGGCCAGCTCAATCGCCGCCTGGGCGTTGTATCGGTCCAGTTTGAGCGCCGTCTCGAGCAGCACGTGCGCGTGCTCGCGATCCAACTGTGCCAGGCGCATGTAGTATTGCCAGCCATCCGGGACAAGCTTGATTGCAGCCCTCAGCGAGGCAACCGAATCTTCCCGAAACAGCCAATCTGCACGGGCAGCCTTCCAACTGAACCAGATCCCCAGGCAGCAGACGGATGCCACTGAAATTCGCACTGTCGCTGCGAGAAACATGCGCGTAAAGTAGCTCATCGTTTGGCGCAAGAATACCACCCGCCTTCCGCCTCGCAATACGATTCAATTGCAATCGAGTTTTGCCCGACAAAATCCGATACTTTGCCCCGGTGCGCCCCGCCGACTGTTCTGACTCGCCCTTCCATGACTTCGCTGATTTTCTGTTTTTTGCCTTCGAAGCACCCATCGCAGCCGTATCTTCGCCCGGGCAGTGTATTCAGATAATCGATTTTGTAAGGCATTCGTCTAACAAGAACCGGCACTCTCGGTAATGACTCTTTTGCAAACAAGTAATTGCTTTTGAGTCATTTTCCGCAGATCAACAGCCAGCCTTGCTCCCCTCAAATCTCCGGTGTATAGTACTCGAAAGGTCTCTGTGTGTTTGCCAGACCCCTGGGAATTCATTGATGGAGGGTCAAAATGGTTAGAAATCTTGCGGTGGCTGCAATGCTCGTTGCCACTCTCTCCAACGCTTTTGCCGGTAGCGTAGCGATCGGCACAGCAAGTGCGCGTGGAGATATGCGCGTGGACCAGTACAAGGTCAACGGCAATGCGACCCTCTTCGATGGCTCGGTTGTAGAAACCGATCAGGCAACTGCAGATCTGCGACTCGACAAGGGTGTAGCCGTGACGATGTCGACGGGATCACGGGCAACTTTCTATCGCGATCATCTTGTGCTTCAGAAGGGTATGAGCGAACTCACTTCTACGAGCCCGTTCCAGGTGGATGCCAGCAATCTGCGTGTTACCGCCAATGGAACTGACTCGCGGGGAGTCGTCGCCGTCAAGTCTGGAAACATGGTTGAGGTTGCGGCTCTTAGCGGCAGCTTCGGCGTGACCAACGACAAGGGCGCTCTGCTGGCACGGGTCGTTCCTGGTCACCCGCTCTCTTTCTCGCTTGAAGCAGGCGCAGGCGCTGCAAGTTCCGGCGCACAGCCGTTCGAAGGCACCGGCATGCTGAGCAAGGCTTCTGATGGCGCCTTCCTTCTGACTGTGGGGGAAGTGAAGTTCCAGATCACGGGCAAGGATCTCGACAAATCGGTCGACAAGAAGGTCACCATCAAGGGGACCACGGTGCCCGATCAGGCACCGGCCGATGGCGCTGTGATGGTCGTCAACCTGACCAGCAACCACGTTGCACCCGTTGACGCTAACATCTGCGCGATTATCGCCTGGTTCGTCATCGCGGGCGCGGTTGGTGGCGGAATTGCTATCTGGGAAGCGAATCATCCGCTGTCGCCGATTAGCCGCAACTAAAAGAATCCACCCAAATCCCCTCCGGCACGGACTTCAATAGGCCCTTGCGGAGGGGATTTCTTTGTCTGCCGACAGCAGTGGGACTCTGCCTGATCACGACATGCGCTCAGGCCAACACCGGATTTTCCCGGACCAAAAGTAATCCAGCTGGAAACCTTAGTCAGATTGACGTATGTCTTGCAAGCGTATTACATTACCCTTGCGAGTTGAATCTCTCAACTCCATTGATTAACCGGGTTAGTCGTTCGCTTCCATGGGATTTCAGTCTATTTCTCCTAAGTGCCTCAATGGCACTCGCCAGTTCGCCTGGGACGGACGCTATCACAGTCCATTGAGCCCGGTACCTGTTAGACAAAGTCTTGGCCGCCGCAATGGGACCGAGGGGGGCGAAGCCTGTCCTGAATTGATGTTGCCTGCCCTGGCTCAAGGAACGAACAACAAAAACTGAGGGGCCCAGAACTTCTCACCATCCCCTTTTCCGGTCAATCTGCTTCCAGTAATGTGACCACTTTCAACGCTCACAAGAGTTAACGGGATTTATCCGATGGCAGTCCTTAAACCGCGCTCCCGCATGATCAGTGTCCGGCTTTCAGAGGAAGAGTACGCCGCACTTCGGCGACTCTGCCAGGCCACGGGCGCGCGCAGCGTCTCGGATCTGACCCGTGACGCGATGCGCGGCCTGCTTGAAAACGGCACGCGCGAAGAGGCCCTGGGCTCCCGCATGGAGGAGTTCCGGGCGCAGATGAGCAGCCTCGACCGGAAGATTGAATCCCTGGCCGCCGAAATCAATGCCTTCAAGGCTAACAACGTCCAATAGATAATCAAGACGCACACGGATAGCTCCATTCCGGCTCCGGGTGCTTCAACTACTTCAGTAGAAAACCGCGTGTCCTGCGTTTTGAAGACTGCACAACAGCGGTTGGGAGTTGTCAATGAAGTATCTCTATCCCGTAGTTCTGGCTTTGGCATCCGCTAGCTCGTTTGCGGCACAACCCATCCAGCAACAAGGAATGGCCAACCACGCGGAAGCTGCTGCCTCCGAGGCGGCGAATCTCCCTGTGGAAAAGCTTGGCCCCGACGATCTGCTCGGTATTTCTGTATACGATTCACCGGAACTCAGCCGAACAGTTCGCGTCGACGCCGACGGCAACATCCGGCTGCCCATGATGCGCCAGCGCATCCCGGCAGCAGGCCTGTTTCCCTACGAGCTTGAGAAGTCCATCACTACTGCCCTCATCAACGAGAACATCCTGGTCAATCCCGTCGTCACCGTATCCGTTGTCGAGTATCGCAGCCGGCCAATTACGGTCGCCGGAGCTGTCAAGAGCCCCCTTACCTTTCAGGCGACCGGCAATGTAACTTTGCTCGACGCGATCTCCCGAGCCGGTGGCGTCGCTGAAAACGCAGGTTCATCGATTCTCGTAACTCGACAGGCGCAAAATGGCTCAGGCGCGGCGGCTCCGCTCACGCAGCGCATTCCGGTCCGCAGCCTCCTTGACGGTGAGGACCCGTCTCTCAACATCAAGCTCGAAGGCGGCGAACAGATTCGCGTGCCTGAAGCGGGCCGAGTCTTTGTCGCAGGAAACGTGAAAAAGCCGGGCGTCTACCCCATCACCGACGGGTCAGAAAGCAGCGTTCTCAAGGCCATCGCCCTCTCCCAGGGCCTGGACAGTTTCTCAGCCCACACCGCCTACATCTACCGCACTGAGGCTGGAATGCACGGAAAAAACGAGATTCCCATCGATTTAAAGGGAATCCTCAATCGCAAAGTGGCCGATCCGCCGCTCTATGCCGATGACATGCTTTACATTCCCAACTCTCCAGGCCGCCGCAACACGGCAAAGATTGTCGAAATTTCTCTTGGGCTTGGACTTGGTCTTGCCAGCGTCCTGCTCCTCGCGACGCATTAATCTATTTGAAGGAAGAACATGGCTGAACAATCCCGGATGGCGGAAATCATTCCGTCGAATCCGCCCAATCAGTACCCGGCTCTGGCTTACTACACGCCTCCGCCCCCGCAGGACGTAGACCCCGAAGCGCCAAAGGTGCCGTTGGCTCATTATCTTTGGATATTGCGCCGGCATCGCTGGAAGATCCTCGCCTTCGTTGCGACTGCCATTCTGGCCACCGCCATTGTCTCGCTGCGCATGAAGCCGGTCTACGAGTCGACAGCAACCGTCGACATCGACTTCGAAGCGCCTGCAGATGTCGTCGGCGATAATAACACCCATTCCACAAGTGACCTCGAAGATCCTGAAACCTTCATCGCGACGCAAATCAAGCTCATCCAGTCCGATGCCGTCCTGCGCCCCGTTGCCGAAGAGTTTCATCTCCTCGGCCAGGAGGATGCGAGCAACAAGGTGAGTGCGGAAAAGCTGCAGCAGCGAGCCGCCGCGCCTGTGTCGCTCTCTCAACTTAGCGTCAACCGGCCATCTGGAACCTATCTGCTGCAGATCAGCTATCGCTCCGGCAATGCTCAGGTTGCCGCCGATGTGGCCAACGCCGTGGCCAACTCCTATGTCGCCCATATCTACAACATCCGTATTCGCTCTTCGGCCTCGCTCTCTCAGTTCATGGAGAAGCAGCTCGAAGAGTTGAAGGCGAAGATGGAGCAGTCGAATCTTGCACTCGGCAAGTTTGAGAAAGAAATGAATGTGGTCAACCCGGAAGAGAAGACCAACATTCTCTCCGCGCGGCTGATGCAGCTGAATACTGACTACACCAACGCGCAGGCGGACCGGGTTGCCAAAGAGGCGGCCTACAACGCCATGAAGAGCGGTTCACTTGAAGCTGCCCAGATTTCGACTCAAGGCGAATCCCTGGCCAAGCTGAGCGATCAGCTCAACCAGGCTCGCCAGCACTTTGCCCTGGTCAAGGCGACCTACGGCTCGAATCACCCGGAATACAAGAAGGCCGCCTCCGAGCTGGCCGAAATTGAAAAGCAATTCGCCGATGCGCGCACCAATATCGCCGAGAGAATCGCAGTCCAGTATCGTGAATCGCTCAATAAGGAACAGATGCTGCAGAAGGCTGTGGCAGAGACCAAGGCCGAATGGGACTCAATCAACTCAAACTCATTTCAGTACCAGCAGCTGAAGCGCGAAGCCGATGCGGACAAGGCCCTGTACGACGAGCTTATCCGCAAGATCCGGGAAGCCAATATCAACGCCGGCTTCCAGAACAACAATATCCGTATCGCCGATGTTGCGCGGCCGGCCGCAAGCCCGGTCTTCCCCAATCTTAAGCTCAACATCCTTCTGGCATTCCTCCTCTCCAGTTCTCTAGCGATCGCATTCGCTGTGATTCACGACTCGCTCGATACAACGCTCCGCGATCCGGAGGAAGCCGGGAGATTCCTCGGGGTGGACATAATCGGTGCGATGCCCGTGGATCGCTCTTCAGCCCTGCTCTCCGCCAACGCCGCATCCTCTGCAAGCACCAGCTCGATCGTTCCAAAGCGAAGCTCCAGCCTGAGCCCAAAGGGCTCAGACAACGCAATCTCGGACTTTGACGAAGCGATGCGGACAGTACGCAACACGATCCTTCTTTCCGACTTCGATGGCCGGCTCCGGTCGATCATGCTTACCAGCGCCACACCCTCCGAAGGCAAATCGACCGTGGCGGCCCATCTTGCCATCGCCAACGCCGACCGCGGAAAGAAAACCCTGCTTGTCGACGGTGACCTTCGCCGACCCAGTCTTCATTCAAAATTCGGCCTCAACCCCTCCGCCGGACTTTCAAGCGTCTTGAACGGCGAGGTTCGCTGGCAGGAAGTAGTCCTGCCCATTGAAGGTAACCCGAACCTCTTCTTTCTGCCCTCAGGCCCCGGCTCCCATCGAGCCGCTGACCTTGTCGGACCACGTCTCTCTCCTCTGCTTGACGAGTTTGGCAAAGAATACGATCTGGTGATTCTTGACTCGCCTCCATTGCTTGGCTTTGCAGAATGCCTTCAAATGGCAACTGCTGCCGACGGGGTTTTGATCGTGAGCCTCGCTGGACAGACAAAACGCAAATCAGTGGCTGCGGTCGTCTCCACTCTCCATCGCTTGCGCGCAAATATTCTCGGAGTGGTTCTCAACCAGGTAAGCCAGCACACCTCCGCCGATGGCTATTCCTACTATGGCTACTACAAATACGGCTACGGCCCGACCAAGGAACAGTAGACACTCCCTCGGTCGCGCTGCATCCTGCTCGAACAATGCGCCTTTTTAGATACATCAATCGATACGAGATCAGTTGAGGATCAGTGAGTCGTCGACGAGGGAACGATATCCAAGTAAGTCCGCCGGCTATCGCTCAAACTCGCGCCCATTCGATAGTCCTCCTTCTGCCCTCCCTCATGCAGTCCGCCCTCCAAAATCCAGAATCAAATCCAGACCTGGCTGTTGTGGCCTCTCCAGCTTCCCGGCTTGCCCAGCCTCTTCGATCTCTCACGCCATCGACAGAAGACATGCGCCAACTGGTCGCCGATCATTCACACGATCTGGCAAATCTCGACTTCCTTCGCACTGTTGCCGTCAGCCTGGTATTTGTCGACCACCTCGCTGCATCGTCAGGCATCCGGGGACTGGGCGACATCGGCCATCTTGGAGTACTCATCTTCTTCGTTCACACCTCTTTGGTTTTGATGTTGTCGATGGGGCGGCTCGGCCTATCTGGTTTCCGTCTTTATTCCGCTTTTCTCATCCGCCGCGTCTTTCGCATTTACCCGCTCAGCATTCTTGCGGTCCTTACCGTCGCCGCATTCAGGATTCTTGTAGCCTCCTGGGCTGGAGGGTTCAACTGGATCGGATGGCCTGCCTTCTTCTCAAATATCTTTCTCACCCAGAACCTCACGCACAGCGAATCCATTCTCGCCGTCCTGTGGTCTCTTCCGTTTGAGATGCAGATGTATCTCGTCCTCCCGGTACTGTTTCTCCTGCTTTGCCGCTTTCCATCAATCAAGTTCGCAGCCCTGATTTGGCTGCTCGGCATCGCTGTCGCCTGCGGGGAGTGGGCGCTCAGGCACGGAGGCATCGAGATGGATTTCCTGCTGACTCGCTACATTCCCTGCTTTCTTGCCGGTGTCTTTGCCTGGCAAATCATGGCCTCAAAGTCCAGACACCTTCCTGGATTTCTCTGGATTCTCTTCCTGCTCCTGCTTCTCGTCGCTTTTCGTCTTGTCGACGCGCTTCGGGTATATGGTCCGGCCGTATTTGGCGCGCTCAACGGTGCAGTCCGAACCGACCATGGAATCTGGTGGCCTCCCTTCCTTGATCTCGTTCGCGACTGGGTCTTCTGCGCTGCCACAGGAGTTGCGCTTCCTTTCTTTCGCGAGATCCGCATTGGCTGGCTCAACGGCTTGAGCCGCAATGTCGCACTCTACTCTTATGGCATCTACGTCGCCCACGTCCCGGCGATGTGGCTTTGCTTCGATGTGCTCCATACGGGTTCGCTCGTCGTTAGCACTCTGTCCTCGATCGCGCTTACAGCAGCACTCGCGATCTTTCTTTATCACCTGCTTGAGCATCCAGCGATCGAGTTTGGAAACCGCATTTCGACCCGTCTCGTCGCCATCCCGCGCTGAGTTAACTTCATTTCTTTCCAAACCATGGAATCTCCAACACATCCCATCGTCGAGCCCACGGTGAACATTCTCGGCTCCCGCGTTCACCTGCTCTCAACGTCCCGTACCGTTGACTACATTGAGACCTGGATTCGCCTCCGTGATGGGGAATGCCGGCAGATTGTTGCCACCGGGTTTCACGGACTACTTGAAGCCTCACGGAACGAAAAGGTCCATGCGGTTCTCAATAGCGCTGAGCTTTGGGTCCCCGATGGAATTGCTCCTGTGTGGATTGCTCGCTTGAGAGGCCACCGGGACGCTGTCCGATCTCCAGGCCCCGAGATCTTTGCGGAGTTTCTCAACCGCGCGAATCTGAACGGCTACTCAAGCTACTTTTACGGCGACACCGAGCAGACCCTTGCAGCCCTGACCGAGGCAGTCAGTGAGAAATACCCAGGCCATCGGGCTGTCGGCTCCTTCTCCCCTCCATTCCGGCCACTGACTCCGGAAGAAGATCGGGCCATCATCGACCGCATCAATGAGGCCCGCCCCGATGTTTTGTGGGTTGCCCTAGGACAGCCCAAGCAGGACATCTGGATCCACGACCGACTGAGCCGTCTCAAGGTACCGGCCGCCGTTGGCGTCGGCGCTGCATTCGCGTTCGTTGCAGGCACGGTTCCGCGCTGCCCGGAATGGATAGGGCGCGCCGGCTTCGAATGGGTCTTCCGTTTGCTGGCTGAACCCAAAAAGCTCTGGCGTCGCGACTTCTTCGATGGACCTCGATTTATCTACCAAGCTGGACTCGAACTTCTCCGAAATGAACCCTCGACTGACAGAAGATCCATCACTCCTGAGTGAGCCTGCTTCACCAGCGGCCTCAGCCGGCCAATCGCTTCCGCCCCGCAAGGTACGCGCCGGGATTGTCGCCCGTCTGCTCCATGGCGCGGGCGCGGGCGCTTTCTCCTATGGGCTTTCGATCGTCAGCAACCTGCTCCTGCTGCCCCTCTATCTCCGCTTCTGGTCGGTAGCGGTTTATGGAGAGTGGATGGCCCTCTACTCCGCAGTCAACTACCTGGCGAATCTCGACTTTGGGCTCACCTTCGCGTCCATCAACTCCGCCACAATCGCCTATGCCCGCGGAGACATTCGCTCGTTCAAGCGTGTGCAAGGAACGACTTGGACCATATCCGTTCTTATCGCCTCAATCGGCATCCTTGCCGTGGTGGCCTTATCGGTCGCCTACTTCCACATGAATGAATGGCTGGGTCTGCGCGTCATGGCGGAGAGTGAAGCCCGGATTGTCTTTTGCTGCCTGGCGATCTCCTTCCTGATTGGCATCCCCGGCCGCCAGCTCATAGCTGTCTATATCGCGATTGGGGAGTTTCCCCGCTATCAATGGTTCTCCAACGCCCTCGCTCTTTTCTCCCTTGCTCTCACAGCTAGTGCCCTCGCGCTTGGAGCACCCCCAAGGACTGTCGCCGTCGTCATCGTCTCGTCCGGAGTGCTGGGCATCCTTGTATCAATGGGCCTTCTCTACCGCCGCGATCCTCGCTTGATCCCTCGTTTTCGGGATGCAAATTGGGAAACTGCCCGAACCCTTGCTTCCCCTACCGGACAAGTTGGCCTGGCCCTCCTCGCCACCGCTCTCACTCTGCAGGGACCGGTCATCATTTTGAGTCGAGCTCTCGGCGGACCTGCGGTCGCGCTCTTCACAACCACGCGGACGGTTGCAAACGTCATCCACGGCACTGTGCTGCTGGTACGCGCCCCGCTAAGGCCCGAACTGGCTGCAGCCTCAGCCGACCCAAGCAAGGACTCACTGCGCCGGCTTTTTCGCATTGCGGTAAGCATTGAGACGGTCGCTTCCATCTCCCTGGCTGCTGCCCTGTGGCCGGTTGGCGGTTGGTTGATCTCAGTGTGGTCGCACCATCGCATCACTCCTGATCCACGCCTTCTGCACTACTTGCTTGCGCTTGCCGTGCTCGACGCGTTCCTGCAGGTTCTTGCCAGCACCGGCTGGGCGACCAACAAGATTCAGGGTGTCTCGATCGGCCAGATGGTGTCTGCAATCACCTCCATTGCCCTTGCTGTTGTACTCGTGGGACGATTTGGTCCCTCAGCGGTCCCGATGGCGGCCATTGCCCTCATGATCGTCATCATGGCGCCACTTGCCATCCGGAACGCTTGCAAGGAGACCGACCTGCCGATTCGATTTGTACTCATGCGCATGCTATTGCCATTCGGGTTTTTGATTGGATGCGCCGCCGTTCTCCCATTCCTGGTTGCGCCAATCCTCTCCCCAATAATTCTCTTCGTGGGCGCAGTGCTGACCACCGGCTTCATCTTTCTTACATCGTCGGATCGCCAGGCAATTCAAAATAGAATTCGGCCTTAGTTTCCTCTTGTTTTGACTTTTTCCTATCGATTTGAGAAGGACAGGTGACAGTGTGTTTTTCCGTGAATTTGCGCGTATCGCCTTCGCATCGGCACTTCACCGGCTCACAACCGTTAAGTATGGACACCGAATTGCAAATTCCCCATTCGGTTCATTCGTCTGTGGTAAGGGCCCAATGATTGCGAAGCTCCGCTGCGGCGCTCAGGCTCTCGTCTTCGGAAATCAATACGACGGGCCGCCCATGTACCTTTGGGGAGACGCAAATCCACGCATCACGGATGTCGTGACGACTGTCTTGCGCAAGGGAGACACCGCCCTCGATATTGGCGCCAACTTCGGTGTCGTGGGGCTTGTAATGGCGCAGATTGTGGGGCCAACCGGAAAGGTTCATCTCTTCGAGCCCCAGCCCAATGTCGCACAATACCTCAAGACATCTTTGCTCATGAATAGCTTCTCGCAGGCCACTGTCCATGAATGCGCGCTGTCTGACCGAACAGGCACAGCCCGGATGACAGTGGTGGATCCCTGCAACCTGGGCCAGACAACACTTGAAATCGACAAAGGCTACGGGGGGCCCAATGCCGCGCAGATTGAGGTAGGAATTGAAGAAGCGAGACACTATGTATCGGCGCTCGGACTTGCAAAGACCGCTCTGATCAAGATTGATGTCGAGGAACATGAGGATGTCATCCTCCGTTCCCTGACGGAATGGCTTGGCGCCGCTCGACCGCCAGTCATCCTTTTCGAGTGTCGTCATGAAGGAAAAGTGTTTCAGCAGTTTGAATCCGTCGAAATCCTGAAGGGGCTTGGTTACGAGTTGATGGGGTATGACCTGAAGCCTGCTTGGAAGACGCGCCTGGTTCCAGTCGGGAATAACGAAAGCCCCGCGGGTTATGACTTCGTCGCTGTCCTTTGGGGCGAGTTGGATGAGGATCGGCGTGCGAAGCTGAAAGCTATGACCGGCCGTCCCTAGCGCTGTTTGGTTGAGCCGGACTGAGTGTTAGCTTTCTGATTAGCGCAGGCGCCGGGCGCAGGATCTTGCGCGAAATCAACAACCAAATTGCGAGAATCTTCTTCATGATGCCAGACGATCTGTCCAAGCCAAGTTCTCCTTTAGCCTTGAACGAGGATAATTCTGGCTTCGGAATTTCGTCTGCGGGCCAACGCCGGCTCCAGGTCGTTATTGGCCATCCCATGCTTGGATTCGGCGGCTCTGAATCGGTTGTCATGTGGCTCATCGAGGCACTCAAGCAAGACTGCGATTTGACCGTCACCACGACCAAGGGCTGGAATCGGACAGCACTCAACGAATTCTATGGGACCCAGGTTCAAGAGAATGACGTAAAGGTGCGGATCGCTTCGCTGCCCTGGCCCTTGCAGAATCGATCGGTCGCTGCTCTGCGAGGCGCGGCGTATCAGCGCTTCGCGCGTCGCATTGCCGGTGAATATGACATCAGGATCAGCGCGTACAACATCACCGACTGGGGGCTTCCGGCGATTCACTTCCTGGCTGACTTCAGTTGGAACAAGCCGATTCGCGATCGAATTGCTCCCCCGTCGCCGGGGTTCGTCTACAGGGACTCCCTGCTGCGTAAGGCCTATCTGGGCCTTGCATCTGCGATTGAATCTCCGTCTGGACGCGACCCTCTGGTCGAGGATCGGTTCATCGCGAATTCACATTGGACAGCAAAGACTGTACAGCAGGGCTGCAACGTCCAATGTGCCGCCATGATCTACCCTCCTGTCTGGAGCGAGTTTCCTGCTGTCGCATGGGAAGAGAAGGAAGACTCGTTCGTGATGATAGGCCGGATCGCGCCAGAGAAGCGTGTCGAAAAGGCAATCTCAATTCTGACTGCAGTTCGGGATCGTGGACACCTTATCAGACTTCACCTTTGCGGACGGATCGAGGACGACCTTTACGGTCGTCGAATCGCTGAGCTTTGTCGAAAGAATCCGGACTGGATCATTCCTGAGGGCCGCGTCAGCGGGGAACGAAAAGCCTTGATCCTGGCGCGATGCCGCTATGGAATCCCTGCCCCTTCAGCCGAGCCCTTCGGAATCTCTGTTGCTGAGATGGTAAAAGCAGGTGCGATCGTCTTCGCTCCGCAAGACGGTGGACAAGCGGAGATTGTGCAGGATTCCAATCTCCTCTTCGCCGATGATGCCGATGCAGTTGAAAAGATCTGCCGAGTCCTTGAGAGTTCCTCAAGCCAATCAGCGGTCCGATCCAATTTGCATGACCGAGCGCGGTCCTTCGGCACGTCGAGTTTTATCTCCTCCGTTCGGGAGTATCTGTTGCCCCTCGTCGAGCAAAGCAGGCGGGCCGGGGACGTTATTGAGGTCCAACACCCATGACGCAATTCCTTTCGCTGGTTGTTGCAACAAAGGACCGGCCGGATGATCTGCGCAAGATGCTCAACAGCCTGCAGGATCAGACCATACCGCCCGCAGAGGTCATCGTGGTTGACGCGAGTTCCCATCCTGTCGAAGCTATCCTCAAGGAGTTCCCTGCTCTTGGTTTGCGCTACCTTCGGCATCTTCCACCGTCAGCCGCCGGCCAGAGAAATGCCGGAATTCAAGCCTGCTCGCCAGACGCCATTTTGATTGGCTTTGCGGATGATGACATCGTCTTCGAGCCGAAAGCGTTTGAGCGTCTGCTGCGCTTCTGGGACGATGCTCCGGCTGACACATTGGGTGCTGCATTCAATCTCAGGAATTATCCGCAGCGCGGCCCATCGCTGCTCAGACACAGCCGGATCTCAGAAGCACTCGGCCTTTATTCCTCGCGGCCAGGAACGGTCACACGGAGCGGATGGCAAACCATTATCCCGGGCCTCGCCGAAACGCAGTATGTTGACTGGCTTCCAACCACCGCGGTTACATTCCGAAAGGAGGCCCTGCAGCTAAGCCTCTTCGACGACTTCTATGAAAGCTACAGCTATCTCGAAGATCTCGATCTGAGCTACACGATCGGTCGAGCGGGGCGGCTTGCAGTCGTAGCTGATGCGGGGTTCAGCCATTTTCCATCGCCCAGTGGCCGCGTGACATTGTTTCAGTTTGGGCGATTCGAAGTTCGCAATCGCATTCACTTTGTTCGCAAACACAACCTGTCGCTCTCAAGGTGCTACCTGGGGCTGGCGATTCGCATGGCGATGTCTGTTGGGAGTGGGATCGCTCATCTGAACCTGGGCCTGCTGAAGCGCGCTCTCGGGAACGTGGTTGAATTGATGACGGGAATCGGTCACCCACCTCCCCAACGACCAACGAAAGACTCCCAACCAACTGACACGCCCACTCCCACCACCGGCTTACCAAACATCCGATAGCCTTCCGCCAGAAGAATCATGAACAGCATGCGTGACTCAAGAACGACCGTCGGCATCTTTATGACCTTCTTGTCGGGGATCAGAGGGGGAGCAGACGTCACGGCGATGTGGCTGATTCGGGCGCTATGTACTCAATACAATGTCACCCTGGTAACCACCTCGCGATTCGATCTCGGCTTCTTTAATAAATTCGCCGGGACACAGGTCGAGCCGCATCAATTCCACATAAGGCGTATTCCGCTTTTGCCCACCCCGCAGTCATTTCCAATGTCGGCCCTTCAGGAGCCAATATTCCAGAGAGCCGCGAGAGCTTGCGCGTCGGATTTCGATATTTGTTTAAGTGCCATGAACCCTAAGGACCTCGGCGTTTCGGCAGTCCACTTTGTCTCGGATTTCGAGTGGCTTCCGGAAACGGACCGGCCCGCTCAATCAATCAACGGGGCAGCTCACCGTCAGAACGTGTCGTTGCCGCGGCGACTATACCACAAGCTTTCTACGCGGATTCAAGATCCATCTGGGAGGGATCTACTGCGTGATGATGTACTGGTTTCGAATTCGGAGTGGGTTGCGGCTTCCTTGCGAACGATGGGCATTGAATCGCCCGTCATTTATCCGCCTGTCCCCTGGGCCTCACAAGAAAGGGATTGGAACACGAGACGTAAGGACTTTGTCTGGTTTGGCAGGATCGCCCCGCAGAAAAAGGTAGAAGAAGCAATCAATATCGTGGCTGGGCTCCGAAAAGCTGGATTCGACTGTTCTATCCACATCGCTGGCACGGCTGTCGATAAGGGATACCTGAGAGTCATCCGTGACCTTGCGGCGCGAATGGGCGGCTGGGTCGTGCTGCACGGGCCGGTCTACGGCGAGGACAAAACGGCTTTCCTCGCGCAATTCCGTTACGCTCTTCATACAAGGGCAGACGAGCCCTTTGGCATCACACTCGTTGAACTCATGAAGGCCGGATGTATTCCCTTCGCTCCGAACTCATGTGGAAGCGCGGAGATACTCAACCACCCAGCAGTCTTATACGCCAGCGAAGACCAGGCGGTCGCCAAGATTCGCGAGTTGTTTTCCGATCCCGGGCTCAGCCAGTCTGTTCGAGCCTCTTTGAAACAGAGAGCGGACTATTTCTCTACAGCTACATTCTCTGAGTCGGTAGTCTCGCTCGTTTCCAACCTCCTTGAGGAAGCACCATCCAAAGCGGGCGTTCACTTTTCGCAACCCTAGCTCAATTCTGGACTCACTGGCAATCATGGAACCAAATCCGCGCTTCAGCTTCACCACATTCTCCCCTGACAAAAAGGCCAGGATCATTCATGCTCCGCTGGTCGCGGTAATTCTCTGGCTCTTATTGTGGGCGAACCTCGATACCGGCTTCTGGCTCATTGTCGCGCCAGAAACATTTGACGACTGGGTGGGCTTGATCAGGGCCTGCCTGCCATTCATCGTTCTTCCGCTTTCAGCCTTACTGTTGATCCGCAAAAGCACTCTCAGATTGCCCCGCACGTCCCCATCGAGACTGCTTTTCATCTATGGAGTCCTCGCGGCGATCTCCGGAATCTTCTCACCCCAGCCTCTGTGGGCAGCCTATTGGTCGGTCACCTACCTGGCAACAATTCTCACCGCGTGGACCTTTGTTGACGGTCGGTCTCCTGTGATGTCCGGCCGCACGCTGCTTCTGGTGACATGGGTCTTCACATTCGCTGTTGCCGTTTACCTGGGTCACTCCTCAAGCACGTTAATCTTTGGTCATTCTGTGTCGGCCTATAGCCGTCCTGAAACCGGATTGGACAAATTGTCACGCGCTTCCGGCATCGCTCGCTGGGCCGCGGTTCCGGGGCTTGTGTGCGTCGTAAGAGCGTTTTACAGCCGTCGCCTGATTTCAATCGCCGCATTTCTGGCATCGGCTGCACTCTCCTTCTTCATAGTCTTTCGTATGCAGTCTCGAGGAGCTGTCTTCGGCTGCGTTGGGGCGCTTCTCTTCATTCTGCTCCTCTCAAGCAAAATGCGCAGATACGCTCTCCCTTTTGTGATCCTCTCTACGATCTTCCTGTTTCTGCTTGAATCGCCTGGCAGAATCTCTGAGACGGTCTTTGACTATCTTCGCCGCGGACAGTCTGTAGAACTCTTCGAGAGCATGAGCGGAAGAACCCGCGCCTACGAAAACGGAATTGCAGCGTTTGCTGACTCGCCAATCTTCGGCCGCGGGCAGTGGACGGATAGACTCGTAATCTTTGAGCATGTTCACAACTCCTTCCTGCAAGCGCTATTGAACGGGGGAATTGTTGGAGGGATACCCTACTTCGCATCGTGGGCCGTAGGCTGGGTTATGTTCTTCAAGCTTCGAAATCGGTGGAAGTGGCTGGGGAGGGAAGATCGACTCGCCTTAATGGAGTCGGGGGCCGTGATGATGTTTTTCACTGTTCGCGCCATGCCGGAGACGACAACGGCGAGTTACTCTGTGGATCTTCTGGTGATGGTTGCGGTTTATGTTTACCTCGAAACGCTGACTTTAGACGTTGCGCGAAGGCGGCCTGTGTTTTCAGTGCATTCGGTTCCCATGAGACCCCGCTGGGAGAACGAGGTTCTGGCACATCAGCCCCCGCAGGCGACGTCAAAGAAATGACACGCATCCGGATACTCGCAATCGCCTATGCGTGCAATCCGACGCGTGGCTCTGAGGATGCAGTAGGTTGGGGTTGGGTCAACGCGATCGCTCAACAACATGATGTGACAGTCATAACAGCGGACTACAACAGGGCGGACATTGATGCATTTGCGGTTGGGCCGAGCGGTACCGGGAACAATTTGCGATTCAGGTATGTGAAGAATTGTCCGTGGCACTATAGGCCCTGGGGAGTGTGGGCAAAGATTGAAGCATCTGCCGCAAAGCCGATCATGAACCTTGCATATTCAAACTGGCTCGATCACGCCTTGCGCGTGGCAGAGCGTGAAACAGCCAGCGGCCAATATGACCTGGTTCATCTTATTACATACGTTGGCTGGCGATTCTGCGGCAAATTCTATCGGCTAAACCTGCCGTTTGTATGGGGCCCCGTCGGAGGCCTGATGAATACTCCCTGGAGACTGATGCCGGCGCTCGGCCTCAAGGGAGCACTGTATTACACGGGTCGAAACGTTGTGAACTCATTGCAGATTGCTCTTTTGCCGGGCCCAAGGCGCGCACTTCGCAAAGCAGGGGGCGCTGTTGTCGCGGCAACATCGGAGATCCAGCGTGCCCTCGCCACACACTTCGGCAATGGTAGTCGAGTCATCTGCGAGGTGGGATCGCCGAATGTCGGAATGGTTGGACCGCAGCTCCGTTCATCCGATGAGACTTTCCGCATCTGCTGGAGTGGACCACACGTACCCGGAAAGGCGCTTCACCTGCTGCTCAAGGCAGCCGCGCTTCTTCCCAGGGAATCGAATTTCAGCGTCGAAGTACTTGGCGACGGCCCCTTCAGGAAAACCTGGCAAGAACTCGCGCAAAAGCTGGGGGTGGCAGAGAGGTGCATCTGGTACGGTCGCCTGCCGAGAAACGATGCTCTGGAAACAATGAAATCGTGCCACGTATTTGCGATCACCAGCCTGAAGGAGCTGACCTCGACGGTTGCGATCGAAGCGGTTTCCCTTGGACTTCCAGTCGTAACCTTGAACCATTGCGGCATGGCCGACCTGGTCACCGATGAATGCGGGATCAAGGTGGATGTTGTTTCCGTCGATCAAATTGTTCGTGACCTCTCGCTTGCACTCCTTCGCCTGATGGATGATGAGACATTGCGAAGGAGGCTTTCACAAGGAGCGCTTTTGCGAAGCCTGGACTATGCTTGGGGCAAAAAGCTCGCATCCTTGAATGAAGTGTACGCACAGGCTCTCAGGTCTTGCAGTCAGGCTTTGGCGGGAGCAGAAACGTCCTAGCTATATGGAGAACATGAATCGTTCCGAGCCCCCGCGTTTTCCGCAGCTCGACGGTCTTCGCGGCATTGCCGTGCTGATCGTGATTTTCGGTCACCTCGCGATGTACGACTTTGGGCTTGGACTCGAAGCGGGGGCACCGCTGGCTCCCACGGGCGTAGATTTGTTCTTCGTACTTTCCGGCTTCCTGATAACGGGGGGCCTTTGGCGAAGCCGGGGCGGCGCGCGGTATTACATGAACTTCTACGCGCGTCGAGCTCTGCGGATTTGGCCTCTCTACGGCCTTTTCATCCTGTTTTTGTTTGCCGTCGCGGACAGATGGATACCGGCGCTCAGGCTCCCGCCGGGAGTTCACTGGCCAGTGTTTGTGCTCTTCGTCCAGAACTTCTGGTATGGGCAGAGCGGCGAGATGGGCCTTGCGCTAGGCATCACGTGGTCGCTGGCGATCGAGGAACAGTTCTATCTGGCGTGGCCCATTGGCGTCGCCAAGCTGTCTGCCGGCGGCGCGAGGGCCGTCTTGGTCTGTGCGATAGGCATAGCCCCAATCGCACGGTGGTTCCTCGCGCCACGCGATTATATGAACCCGCTGTGCCGGTTCGATGCGATCGCGATGGGATCACTGCTTGCCTTGTGGATCGCGACCCGGAATCCCGGACGCCGGCAGCTCCGCGACGCCGCGCTCCTTATGATCGCTCTCGCAGTTTGCGGAGAAGCCATCGTGCTTGCCACCGGGACGAGACACCTGCTACACGTGACGATGGTGAGCGCGATATTCACAGGAATCCTCGCTCTATCGCTTGAGTCGGACATCCTGGTAAGTGCCTTGAGCATTCGGGCGCTTCGTTACACTGGCAAGGTTAGCTATTGCCTCTACCTGTGCCACATGATCGTCAGCCTACTGGTGCTCAGTCTTCTGCCGGGAACCACTTGGAGCGTGCGCCTGGGCCGGGTTTTGCTTATCCTCGCAGCGAGCTACGGAGTCGCCAGCCTCTCGTGGTACCTGCTTGAGAAGCGATTCCTTAAACTGAAACGATACTTCGATTCAAAAGCGCCGGCTCCTCGAAATACGCCGACCGCTGATGTTCTCGTCACTGCAACCGATACCTAATGCGGTCGGGAGTCCAAAGGGATGCCTGGAGCCAAATGCGAGTCCTGCTGGTCCACAACTTCTACGGTTCTGAAAACCCAAGCGGTGAAAACGTTGCCTATCTCGCTGAACGCGAACTTCTCGAGCGCAGAGGAATTGAGGTCATCAGGCTCGAAAGAAGCAGCGACCAGATTCGCTCCAGGGGCGTGATCGGACTGATTGCTGGGGGAATTTCAACTCCATACAATTTTTCAACTGCTTCACAGATTCGAGCACTTGCGCTGGAAACGAAGCCGGACATTGTGCACGTGCACAATTCATTTCCACTCATATCTCCATCGATATTCTGGGCCGTTCGCGATCTTTCTTGCGCAGTCGTTCTCACGTTGCACAACTATCGTCTCTTTTGTGCGGCGGGTATGCCGATGAGAGATGGCCAGATATGCACGGAGTGTCTGGACCAGCGAAGCGTGATTCCAGCCTTGAGATTCGGGTGCTATCGAGGAAGCCGGCTGGCGACAATTCCCCTGGCAAGTTCAATTGCGCTCCATCGTCGCATTGGGACCTGGAACAAGCATGTTGACCGATTCATTGCGCTCACACAGTATCAGCGCGAAATGATGATTCACGGCGGTTTGCCGCCGAACCTGGTCTGTGTCAAGCCGCAATTCTATCCAGGCGACCCGGAGCCGGTTGCGTGGAGCTTGCGTGATGACAAGGCGCTTTTTGTGGGCCGGTTGAGCCTCGAAAAAGGCGTTCGCGATCTGCTCGCGGCATGGAAACTCCTGGGGGATGCCGCCCCAAATCTGGATATCATCGGGGACGGGCCTGAGCGAACAATCCTGGAAAATCAAATCAATTCGGATGGGCTCGATCGTGTTCGGTTGCTCGGCCCATTGAGCTTCGACGAGACGCAGAAGCGGATTGCGCGCTCCCGGTTGATGGTTGTGCCGTCGACTTGGTTTGAAGGATTCCCAATGGTCATACGGGAAGCTTTCGCGTTCGGTGTGCCGGTCGCAGCCTCTCGCCTTGGCTCACTGGCCGAGTTGGTGAACGAAAGGTCCAATGGATTTCTCTTTCAACCAAACTGCCCTGAGCAGATCGCCGCAGTCGCTCGAAGTGCCTGGTCCGATCAAAAGCTCTTGGAGCAGCTAGCCGCTGGCGCGCGGAAGTCTTTTCTGACTTCGTACACAGAAGACGGCAACTTTGCATCTCTGTTGTCAATCTATGACGCGGCCACAGCAGAACGAAGGAACCGGCGATTTCAGGCCGTCTGCTAAGATGGGTAGCAGAAGTAAGTCCCCCATCTCAAACTTAGACCTGATCCTTAGGCCCGGTGCACTCTGAAGGTTGAGATAATGGAATGTATTCTCTCCTGTTCCTAGGCATCGTTTCATGCGTGCTCTCGCTCCTCTTGACCCCAATAGTCAGGAATGCATCGCTGCGTCTTGGCCTGGTTGACCAGCCTGATCAGGCGCGCAAGTTTCATGTTGCCCCGGTTCCGAGACTGGGAGGGGTCGCAATCTTTCTGGCGGTAATTGGATCCTATGCTCTGCTGCTCGCAGTGCGGTTGAGTTCCGGAACCATCGTCTGGGAAGGGCTGCCGCTCTTCGTACGTCTGACTCCCGCTCTCGCTGTGATATTCGGAACCGGGCTGGTTGACGATATCGTTGGGGTTCGCCCATGGAAGAAGCTAAGTGCAGAAGTTGTGGCGGCTGGTCTTGCGTGGTTCGGTGGAGTGCACATCAGTGGCATCGCCGGCTACAACACGATCGGAATTCTCGGTTTCGCGGGAACGGTTCTATGGATTGTTGCCTGCACTAATGCGATCAACCTGATTGATGGCGTCGATGGGCTTGCAGCCGGCATTTGCCTCTTTGCCTCGCTGACGATGTTGATTGCTGCGTCAATCAACCACAACTTTCCACTCGCCCTGGCAGTTGTTTCCATGGTCGGCGCGCTCATAGGCTTTCTCCGGTACAACCTCAACCCTGCAAGCATCTTTCTGGGCGATTCAGGCAGTTTGACGCTTGGATTCCTGCTCGGTTGCTATGCGGCTGTTTGGGGAGAGAAGTCTTCAACCGTGCTGGGGATGACGGCGCCGCTGCTGGTTCTTGCAGTACCACTTCTCGATGTCGGCCTAGCGATCGTAAGGCGGTTCCTGAGAGGTCAACCAATCTTTGAGGCAGACCGAGACCACATTCATCACAGGCTGCTCTCGAGAGGATATGCTCCCCATCATGTGGTGCTGCTTATTTATGGAGTTTGCGGCATTGGGGCGACCGTCTCGCTGCTTTTGACCTTTTACCACCAGACCTATCGTGGCTTTGTTCTTGTGCTTGTGGTTCTCGCAGCCTGGCTCGGCTTGCAGCACCTGGGTTACAGCGAATTCGGCGTTGTGGGCAAGATGCTGCTTGGCGGGGGCTTTCGCAGTGTTCTCAGCGCACAGTTTGCACTGGACAGCTTTGAACGCGAATTCCGTGACGATTTAAGCCTGCGAGAGTGCTGGGAGATTCTCTGCCTGAACAGTTTGGAGTTCGGATTCTCTGGAGTCGATTTTCATCTAGACGATGAGATTCACCGGGCAGGGGTGTCTGAAGGCTGGCAGGCACGAATTGACTTTCCCGGCCATGGCTACATCAACCTCTGGCGCGAATCGGGAAATCAGGCTCGAACTGCTTCGGCAGTCCTGTTCATTGATAGTGTTTCGCGGGTGATGCATCGCAGGTTGAGCCGTTTCGAAAAAGTCTTGCAGCAGCAACACGGATAGCCCATGTCAAGCCAGAACATGCTGCGCGCGCTATGGTTTTTTTTGCTGGGGGGGGCCCTCATCCTGTCGAATCTTCCGGCGGAGGATTGGCCCTATGGAGCGATCACCGACTATGCTTCAAATCATTGGTTTCACTTTCTCCTCTACGCCATCATTGTGGCGATTCCGGTGACGGTCTGGAAGAAGAAATACAGATTCATGCTTTCGCTTGTAGCCGTTCTTCTTGTAATCGCGCTCGGCTCGCTTCAGACATTCATGCCTGGGCACGGCAATCGTTCGCAGAATGCAATGCCCGACCTGTTTGGAGTGGCTGCGGGCGTACTGCTTGGGTTAAACCTGCGTAAGATGCGCGATCCACACCCAGCGGCCGCAAAGGCCAAGCCACCCTATAGAAGTTCGGGGGTGATTTGAAACTCCCTCGAACTTACCCTTCCAATAGCCAGAATCCTTCCTGAACATATCAAAATGGGAAATCGAATCCATCTTTCAGTTCCTCACATGGGCGGGGCGGAGCAGGCGTTCGTCGAGAGCGCCTTTGCGTCCAACTGGCTGTCGACTGTCGGCGAGAATATCACGGCATTTGAAGAGGAGTTCGAGGGCCTTCTTGGGAGGCCCGCGGTTGCTGTAAGCAGCGGAACGGCGGCGATTCACCTGGGGCTCCGGCTCCTTGGCGTGGGGCCGGGCGATGAGGTATTGTGCTCTGACCTGACCTTCGTGGCCATGTGCAATCCAGTTCGGTATCTTGGCGCGGAGCCGGTATTTCTGGACAGCGACCGGGCCACATGGCATCTCGATCCGAATGTACTTGAAGACGCTTTAAGAAAGCGTGCAGGAAAGAACAAGCTGCCGCGAGCACTGGCAGTCGCGCATCTATACGGCGGCTGCGCTGACCTGGATCCAATCCTGGCGCTGTGTCACAACTATGGCGTGCCAGTCCTCGAGGATGCGGCGGAGGCGCTCGGCGCGCGGTATCGGAACAAACCGGTCGGGACCTTTGGTGACTTCGGAGTCTATTCGCTGAACGGGAACAAGATCATCACTGCTACCGGCGGCGGAGTTCTCATCTCTTCGAATCCGGCGTGGATTGAGAAGGCGCGATTCTGGTCGCAACAGGCACGCGATCCCGATGCGAGCTATCAACACTCCGAGCTCGGCTACAACTACGGATTCAGCAACGTCCTGGCGGGTATTGCGCGGGGGCAACTGCAAGTGCTGGATCGTCGAGTAAGTGAGCGCCGAGGAATTGCAATCAAGTACCAAAGAGCGTTTTCGGACCTTGGCGGCATTTCTCTCATGCCACAGCCGGAGTGGGGGTTCCACACAAACTGGCTGAGCTGCTTCTTCATCAACGAGCGAGAGTTCGGGGCATCACGGGATTCGCTGATCCGGAGGTTGGAAGAAGCGAACATTGAATCCCGTCCTGTATGGAAGCCGATGCACATGCAGCCTCTCTACTCGGGATGCGAACGCTTTGGCGGAACTGTGGCTGAGGAGCTGCACCGGCACGGCATCTGCCTGGCAAGCTCAAGCAGCCTTGAGGAAGTGGATCAGCTCAGGGTTGTCAACATCGTTCGCGGTGCGGTTGGTGGTGGGCCGCAGTCGCGGCTGGGGGGCGGGGTGTAGGGTGTGGGGTGTGGGGTATCAGCCGTTGGGTCGGGAGCAAACAGGGCGAAAGAGCCCTGTTTTTTTTGCGCCTGGGAGATGGCTGATTTGGCATCTTGAAGGCCCGGACCTTATAGCCCAGGAGACGCCCGAAATGCGATGTCGTAGTAAGGGGCTTTGGGTTTGCGATGCGGGGCCAGAAAAGAACGAGAGCAGGGTAAAGGAAACAGGGGGCCCGAGCGCAACGACGATGCCCCGTGCCTCGGCTTTGCCATTCACGATTCGATTGTGGACCAGGCCTGGGAAATAATACGCAAGCGTGGCGGGGATAAGTGAATCATGAAGGGTGGAACAAAGAAACAGGCAATCCGAACAGACTCTCAGTGGGCGGTATCGAGATCCATACCGGGAAGGTGCTCAATGTCGCCTTGGTCAAACGGGCCGCCTCCATGGGGAAGGTAGATATCATCCTGGGCCAGCAATGCATCGTAGACCGGCGTCCGCCTCCAATGGCGAGCCAGGGCGAAGGCGCTCATGTTGGCAATCATCAAAGGCAGAACCAGGCCGTAGCCTCCGGTCATTTCAAAGATGATAAGGACCGATGTCATGGGAGCGCGGACGATGCCGGCAAAAACGGCGCCCATGCCGACCACGGCAAAGGCGCCGATGGAGTCGGCCGAGTGGTGGAAGACCATCACATCAAGATAGCCAACCGCACCACCAAGCATGGCACCCATAAAGAGCGAAGGCGCGAAGATGCCGCCCGAGCCGCCGCTTGAGTAAGAACTCACGGTGGAGGCAAGCTTGAGCACACAAAAGACGGCCATGGCGGTCACTGTCATTTTGCCAGTGAGCGCGAGGGTGAGCGTTTTGTAGGGATCGCCGGCAATGCCGTTGAGGTGGAATAGCGCCAGGGCCACGACCGCCATGCCGCCAGTGGCAGCGCCGCCGATTGCTGGGTGAACCCAGCGCGGCACTCGGGTTAACCGTCGGAACCAGGCACGAAGGGCCAGCAGCGAATCGGTAAAGGCGACTGAAACAATGGCCGCCAGCAGGCCAAGCACCGCATACCAGACCAAGGAGGAGGACTTGGTCAGCGTGAAGTTGCCTTGCACGTGAAATACAGGGTTGGAGCCCAGAACCGAGTGTTCGACTACGGCAGCAAGAGCGGCGGCCACGATGACGCCGGAGAGCATGGTCTGGTCGAGGTCTCCGATCAATTCCTCAAGGGTGAAGGTGACGGCCGCAATGGGCGCGTTGAATGCAGCGGCGATTCCCGCCGCCATGCCCACAGAAGCCAAACGGCGTGAATTCCTGGGGCCGAGGCGCGCCAAGCGCGCGAGCATGCTGCTGACTCCCGCGCACACTTGCACGGTGGGTCCTTCAAGGCCCAGCGACGCGCCGGAGCCGATTTGAAGAGCGCACAGCACAAACTTGCCGATTGTTTCGCGTACGGTGACCTCGCCGTTGCGCAGAGTGTAAGCCACCTTGACCTGAGGAATACCGCTACCGGCGGCGGCCGGAGCGAAATAAGTGAGTCCAACACCGGCGACGAGGCCGCCAATGGCAGGGCAAGCGATGGTCCACCAAATCCAGCTATGGCCCGAGGCAGCATTGGCACGGTCAATAAACAGAATCTCAAGCCCCATGATGCTGACATGGAAGGCCACGGCGGCCAGTCCGCACAGCCCGCCGGCCACAATGGTGACAGCCAGCAGACGCTGCCGCTCGCTGGGCATGCGGCGCAACAGCCAGGCGTAAAAGTGAGCGTAAAGACCCTGTAGACCTGCCCAATAGTTTTGCTTCGGCAATTGCTCGGCGGTCGGTAGAGTCACAAAGCCTTTATCGAAACAGAGCGGGATGGGGTAAAGCCGGGATTTGAGCGCGCATACGGCGAACGTCGCGCGACCCAGGGAATGGAATTCCGCATCCCTTCAGCAATCTTTAGACCTTTCCGAATGACCTTCGGATCGATGTTGATTCCCAAAAACTCTGCCAGCCTTTCCTGATGAGAAGTAAGGAGTAAAGACCAATGCCAGCCCATGAACCGAACTCAAAGGCCGCGTCCCGTTTGATTCACGCTGACCCGGCGGTCGTTCTCTGAGATGGACTCAATCGAGCGGGTGGGAACCAGCACGGACTGACGATAAGTGCAATTTTCGGCCTTCACTAAAAGGTACTTGAGTTGCCATGAATTCTCGTCCAGGAGGAATCCATGCAGACGTCCAATCTCTTTATCTCTGGACCACAAACAGTAGTCCAATAACTCCATCGTACTTCGAAAACGGGGACTCATAATTTTCCCCGAAGATTGATCCGGGGCGTGGAGCAGTGTTGACTCCTCGCGGAACCCGCTTTTGCGCCATCGTTCCAGGACTCCGGTGCGCTGCTGGGTGGCAGCCGATCGGCAAAGGAGATCCCAGTTTCCGGAGTTTGCTCCGGGACTATTGAACACATGGTCTCTTGTGCATTGAATCCCCAGGGAATTATCTACCCAACGAAGCCGCTCAGCGACCGGAAGTGCAAGCGCCACATCTCGGCGCCTGGTCCAACTCCCAGCGGCGATAACCAAATAGGAAACCGCCCATGAATGGTCGTCAAAGAGCAGACTACGGATCCTTCCGACTTCGCCGTCGGTTGCGACGACGCAAGATCCAATCAAGGTATCCGAACTGCGCAGAATGCCTGCTTGCGAGATTGAATCTGTTCGATCGTTCGTGGACAAGATCTCTTACCTTCGATCATCGGGACTCCGCTGCAACTTCACCGCATAAAGCGTAACAATGAAGAAGAAATTCGCTGCAACTCATCCTGGGAAGAATGAGTTGCAGCGATTCGCGCAAAGACTGCAGACCCAACGCGAAAGGGAGGAGGCCGGTTGCGACCTAGTGATCCAGAGAAAAGCCAGCGCGGCGGTTCTGTTGCCAGCAAGACTCATTTGACTCAGTGCAGAAAGGCTTTTCCTTGCCGTAGCTGATGATCCGGATGCGGCTTGCCGCAACTCCCGCGTCGACCAACGCCTTCTTGGCAGAGTCTGCCCGCTTTTGACCCAGCGCCAAGTTGTATTCTTCGGAGCCGCGCTCGTCGCAGTAGCCCCCAATGAGAATCTTGACGTTTGGATGACCGGTGAAATATGCCTCGTCGTGGGTGATCGTGCTCTGCGCATCAGTTCGCAAATCGTATTTGTCGTAATCGAAGAAGATGTCCTGCACGTTTGCCTTGAACTCTTCTTCGGCGCTCATGTTGTTGACGGGCGCGACCACTGCCGGCGATGCAGTTACGGTAACGCGAACTGAAGCATCGGCGGTGCCTCCCGCACCCCTGGCCACCAGATGATAGGTGGTAGAAACACTTGGTGTGACAGTTTTGGCGCCGGAGGCGGCCACATCGCCAAGACCGTCGATGGAGACCGAAGCGGCGTTGGTGGTGCTCCAGTTCAACACGACTTGATCGCCAGCAGTAACAGATGCGGGATTGGCTGTGATGCTCGCAGTGGGAGCGGGGACGGCGATGGTTGGTGCGGTTGGAGCGGGGGTCGGGATAACTTTCTTCTTACAACCAGCAACCAAAGCCAAAGCAGAAAGCAGCGCAACAGAAATCAGAATTCGATCACGTCGATCCAATGGATTGCTCCTTCAGCAATGCAATCCTCATTTTGGATCAGGAAGTCCGACCACAGGTGTTCCTTTTGGGACAGCGGATTTGACTCGTTGTTGTGGCTGCCGTTGTCCGCCGCTCTCGCTGGATTGAGCCCGGGTTCTCTATAATGGATTGATTCGCTTATCTTTACGAACTTGCTCGACCAGACACCTGTGAGAGAAGGCCCCGCCGATGGCGAATGTGAGCAAACCCGGATTTGACCTAAACGCTTATCTGAGGAGCGCTGGGCCTGGACGCAGAATTGTTGAGTTAAACAGCTCGCAAGTCTTTTTTTCTCAGGGAGATTCCGCTGACTGCGTTTTTTACCTGCACAAGGGTCGTGCGAAGATCTCGGTTCTCTCTTCAAGCGGGAAGGAGGCTACCATTCGTTTGGTGGGGGCCGGCAACTTCTTTGGTGAGAAAGCGATGGCAGCGAATCCGGGGCTCCGCGTGACAACGGCAACAGCTGTTACCGCATGTACCGCGCTGAGAATTGCGCGACCGGAGTTTCTGAGGGTCATGCGCGAAGAACAGGATTTTTCCAATCTGTTTTCTTCATTTCTGCTGGAATGCAATTTGAGAACGCAAGCGGACCTGGTGGATCAGCTCTTCAACCGGGCGGAAAAGCGACTGGCTCGAGTGCTTCTGCTGCTGGCGGAATACCGCCAGCCGGGAGAAGACGATGTGCTGATTCAACCCATCTCCCAGCAAGCCCTGGCGAGCATGATTGGCAGCACGAGGCCTCGAGTGAATGCTTTCTTGAGCCGTTTCCGGAAGCTCGGATTTATTGAGTACAACGGGCGAATCCGGGTTCATAAATCATTGTTGAATGTATTTCTGCGCGATTGAGTCGTGCGGCCGGCCGCTCGGTGGCAACACAGCGTTGTACCGCGCGGAAGCATTGGACGGCCTCGGCAGCAGTATTCGTTCCATTCGGCAGCAGGCTACGCCAGATCGACTTTGAAGGTGATGCCGATGTCGGAGAGCTTTTCGGGTGGCATTTTGACGCGGAGGCTGGCTTCGTCCTGCTTCCATTCGAGCTTTCCGTTGTAGCCCAGCAATTCGACGTTTCGGATATTGCCAGGCGCCTGATCGCTGGCGAGGCCAAGGGCCTTTACGACCGCTTCCTTCGCAGGCCAACCCATAACAAAGGCATACACCGAACCGCCCTTCGCGGTGAACCGAATGTCCTCGCTGATCAGATCCTTTTGCTTGTCCTCGTTGAAGTTTCCGGTGACAAGCTTGGTGGCCGTTGAGGGACCCTCGCCGTAGATCTTCCATGGGCGGGTGGAGTAGATGCCTTCGCTGTTGACCTCCATCCACTTTGTAACGCCGTCGAGCGTGACCTTCTCCTCAAAATCGAGTTCGCCGGAGTTTGGCAGGGGGAAGTTGAGCAGCAGGTTGCCGTTTTTGCTGACGATGTCAGTGAGCAGATCAATGACCTTCTTGGCGGACTTGTATTGCTGGCCGCGCTTGTAGTGCCACTGGCCGATGCAGGTGTCGGTCTGCCAGGGATTGGGGGCGATGCCATCGGCGACGCCGCGCTCGTGATCGAGAGCGCAGGTCCCGACAGCGCAGTCGAGGGCTTCCTTGCTGTTGTAGACGGCCTCATTGACGCCGCCATGCAGGCTGGCACTGACGTTGTAGAGGTGGGCGACCATCTTGAGACCAGTATCTTCAAACGGCAGGTGGCCGTCGGTGTAGAGCAGGTCAGGATGGTACTTGTCGATGAGGTCGGTCATGCGGTCGAGGTAATGGCGCTTCCATGCATCGGGAATGCCATTGTCGTTCCATTCGAACTCGCCGCTGCTGTAGCGTGCGCAATCCGCATCGTGGTAGAGATCGGCGTAGGCAGGATCGACGCCGTCATAGGGGATACCGGCGAGCGGGCCGGCCTTGTCGGAGCCATGGCTGACGGCCCACCACTTGTAGCTGATCCACAGATGCTCGCTGACGCCGAAGCGAAGGCCGCGGTCGCGCGCCGCCTTGGCCCACATGCCGACGACATCCTTCATCGGGCCCATCTTGGCGGCATTCCAGCGATTGTACTTCGAGTCCCAGAGGTCGAAGTTGTCGTGGTGTACGCCCATGCTGACGAAGTACTTGGCGCCGGCTTTCTTGTAGAGGTCCATCAGGTGATCGGGATCCCACTTGGCGGCCTTCCAATCGCCAACGAGGTCTTTGTATCCGATTTTTGTGGGGTGGCCGTAATGCTCGACGTGATAGCGGTACTGCTCCTGGCCCTGGATGTACATGTTGCGGGCGTACCAGTCGCCTTCTTCAATGGCGGACTGCGGGCCCCAATGCGCCCAGATACCGAACTTTGCATCGCGGAACCAATCGGGGATTTGGTAGCCCTGCAAAGAGTGGCGGGTGCCCTCGAAGAGCGGGCCACGCGCAGCCTGAGCGGAGCTCAATCGGGAGAGGACAAGAGCGGATGCAGCGCCGCCAACGGTTTTGAGGAGGTCACGACGGTTGAGTTTCATGGCTGGGGTCGTCCTTTCCGGATCGGGAATCGGGTTGAGAATTGGGTAAGCGGCTCGAGCACTCTACTTCCCTGTTCGAAATTGAAATTTCTCAATCAGGTTGCTGCGGTTGCATTGCCTGGCGAAGACGACGTTCTGCGTCAGCGCTCCAATAGCGGCAATCGAGTTCAAAGAAGACTGAAGTATAAGGGATGGTCATTGGCGTCTTGATGATGAGAATGCGAAAGACGCGGGCGGATTGGTCGAGGCGGGCGATGATCTCGTCGTGCGGAGTGTGGCTTACCTGGGCCCCATGGAGAGTGGCCTCCAGCCGGTGCCGATACTCATCGACGCCGGGTGCATCGGCTTCAAACACATGCGCGAGTTCCTGATCGAGATGGATCAGGGCTTTCACGTGGGTTGAGGCGGCGATGGCATCAGCCACGGCTTGAACGACTTCGATCTGGCTGCCGGTTGCGACGATGGTTTCGATTCCCGGATTTGATTGGGCCGGGTAGGCCGAGTCGGCGACCACTATCCAGTTGCGATGGCCAAACAAGGGCAGGCATTCGCTGAGTCTCAGCTTCCAGTCGGGCCCGTTCGGCTGTTTTGGGTTGGCCAATCTTCACTCCTGCACACCTTAAAGTTAACGTTTACATGGAACAGTCAAAAGTACGTTCTCGGATGGGAGGGTGTCAATTGATTCGGCTCAGAAGGGAGGAAACTTTCAGCGAGCGAGGGCTGCCGGAGGTGACTTTATCCCTCGACGCGGACGAGGAGGCAGGTGATATTGTCGTGGCCGCCGGCGTTCATGGCAGCTTCAACGAGCTTGCTGCAGAGCACGGCCAGGGTGTGATCGTAACACAGCAGCGACTCGATCTGTGAGTCGGAGACCTCGCGGGTGAGGCCGTCGGAGCAGAGCAGGAAAAGATCGCCCGGCTCGGCCTCGCGCTCGAACACATCCGGGGTCACGCGGCTCTGAGTTCCCAGGGCGCGGGTGATTATGTTCTTGAGCGGCGAGCGAAGAGCCTCAGAGCGCGTCATGCGGCCCATGCGGACCTGCTCTTCGACCAGAGAATGATCCACGGTGAGCTGCTGAATTCGCGCGTTGCGCAGCAGGTAACAGCGGCTGTCGCCAACGTTGAAGAGCAGCACCCGGCGCTCATCGACAATGAGGCCCACGAGCGTGGTACCCATACCGCTGAGCTTGTAATTGCGCTCGGCGCGCTTGTAGATTGCGTCGTTGGCGATGATGATCGCCTCTTCAGCGAGTTGGGCGAGGTCGGGAGTTTCAGTTCCGTTGCCGATGCGGCGGGTCAGATGCTTGAGTGTCTCTTCAGCAGCCAGGGAGCTGGCGATTTCTCCGGCTGCTGCCCCCCCCATGCCATCGCAAACGAGATAGACTCCGTGCTCTACGGAATAAGCGAATGCATCTTCGTTGGATGGGCGCTTGCGGCCACGATCAGTAGCCGCGGCGGCCGAATAGTGGACAAGGGCCGTGGACAAGAACAATCTCCCGCATTTCAGTGTACACGGAAGTAATGTTGGCGCCTCAGCCGGGTTCGGGGGCGGAACTGGCGTCCCGCAAAGAGCAGGCCTGAAGGGGTATTCGCTTAATGGGCGGCGGGAGCGGCCGCAGATGCAGGAAGAGGGGGCGCGGGGGGGAGATCAAAGACCTGAATCGCTCCGTCGGTCAGGATCGCGGCTCTGCGCCCGGAAGGGGAGATGGCCACATTTCCGCCCACATCGAGCGGAGGATTTGCGGCGGCTTCGAGCGCGACACTGCCATCCGCGGTGTTGATGATCCGAACCATCTGGCCCTTTATGTCGTCGGTATCGATGGGGTTGTAGGCGTTGACGGGGCGAGAGACCTGGAGCGTCTCACGGGCAAGCCGTGTGCCATCCGGGCCCATGACGGTGATCGGCCAGATTGCCGAGGTCGTCCCGTCGTCTTCCCACATACGGCTGCCGTCTGTTGAGAATGCGACGAGTCGAGCTTCTCCCCTGGCCGCGCAGGTGGTGATGAGAAATTCTTCCTGGGAGATGAAGTCGAGACCCGGCGCGCAACTGGACTCAACTCGACCCAGCAGGCGGCTTCCTCCGGTGAAGTAGTTCAGATTGAGCATCCAGGTTTGGCCGTTGCCTCGCAGGCGCTCGAGATAACCATCTGAATTGATGGGCAGGTGAACGGTGGACCGAACCCGGCTGACCAGCATCACCTTGCCGGTGCTGCGCTCGAGGATACGGACCACGATGTCAGCAGCGGGAGTGGCATTTGAATCGGAAGGGGCGGAGGTATGGGTGCCAGGAGAGGCAGAGGCATTTCCCCTATCGACTTCCACGGTTGCCTGAGCGGTTGAAGGGCTGTCGACCTGGCCGGGCTTGGGGGCCACAATTGCCGGCTCAAGAGAGTTGGTAACAATGTAGAGTTGCTGCGGATCCATCTCCAACCAGTCAACGGGGCCCGGAAATTGGAATAGAGGTTTCAAGACAAGGGAGCTGTCTCCCTGTTGCAAAATATCGCGGTCGCGCAAAATGAAGTGGCCATCCTTCAGCATCCATAGATAGCGCGCACGGTCGTGCACAGTCCAAAGCGCCTCAGCCTCGGCCTGGCCGGTTTTGACACTTACAACCATGGCTCGTATCTGGCGTTCGTCCTCTCCAGGCTTCAGCCCATCCTCGCGCCGAATGAGCCCGGGGACTCGAAACGTAAAAAGCAGATGGTCTTCTGCGAGAAAATCGAGAGAGGCCAGGCTGTTTCTTTGTCCAAGGTAGATGGCTCCCGGCGCGGTAAAGCCCAGGGTGTCCACAGGAATTTTGATGGATGGCGCAAGGGTGGGCTTGTCGGGTAGCCGGTCGCCAAGGAGTCTGACCGGAGTTCGCTGTTCTCTTTCTCGACTGGAAGCTGGGTCGGGGTCAATGTTGGGCATGATGTCAGGAAGCGGATCGGCCTGGCCTGGCGGATTGAGTTGGCTGGTTTGGGCAAGCACTTTGCCCGGGTAGATGGAACCGTGTGGGGCGAGGAAAATTACGCAGGCAGGCAGGGCAAAAAGGACAAAGACAGGCACGGTCAACCTGCCCACTCGATTCCACATTCTTCGTCTAGCCAACCGCATCAGCATCGAACTCTATTCTCGCCGATTGGAGCGGTATTTTCGCCGACGAGGCTCTGATTTGACAGTGGCTCCTATATGTCGGGATGGGAACAGGACGGATCCGATGCGGGATCGGGACCACTCAATCGCTGTCTTGCGCCCCTGGGACAACTGGGGCGCGAGCTGTGCGAGAGTAGGGAGGGAGGGGATGAATGGTAAGCCGGCGCGTGACATATCTGGGTTATGGAGCATGCGCGCTCGCTGGCTGCCTGTGGGGAACTGGGTTTTACTTTGGACGGCTGGCGCTGAACGAGATGAGCGTGGAGTACATGGTGCTCTACCGGTTTCTCTTCGCTTCCGTCGGCATGCTCCCCATAGCCTTCACCCAGCTAGTCAGGCTGACTCGATCTGAGGTTGGGATTTTGCTCACGTCGGCGGCATTCGGTATTCCCATTCAGTTCCTGCTTCAGTTCCACGGGCTTGCACTCACCACGGTAAGTCATGCCTCGTTGATGGTGGGGGCAATGCCAGTGCTGCTGGCAGCGGCGGCGGCCATTTTTGCGGGCGAAAGGCTGGACTGGATTGGTTGGGCGGCTCTGGGGGGATCAACAGTTGGCGCAGCGCTGATTGTGCTGGGGGGCAGCCGGGGGCCTGCAGGCCGGGACGAACCTTCGCTGACGGGCGACCTGCTGGTGGTCGCGTCGCTGGTGACAGCGCTGGCGTGGATTCTGCTGAGCAAGAAGCTGATGCAGACGCACAGCCCAACCGTGGTGACGTCGTACTCGATCCTATCCGGGACGATCATGCTTGCGGTGATCGTCCTTGGCCCGTGGCTGGTGCAGCCGCTATTTGGGAATCGGACGTTGGGGCCCCCGCCGCTGACCCAGGTGAGCCTCACGGCGTGGATTGCACTCGCGATCAGCGGGCTGCTTTGTACGGCGACAACGACGTTGCTTTGGAACTGGGGAATCCATCATGTTCCGGCTTCGCGCGCAGGAGTTTTTCTGAACATTGAGCCGGCGCTCGGCTCGTGGCTCGGCGTGCGGTTGCTGGGCGAGCACCTGGGGCCTTTTGCCTGGGTGGGCGGCGGCCTGATTCTGACTGCGGCGGTGATACTGACCACGCGTGGGCATCAGCCGGAGCCGGAGATCATTCTGGAATAGGAGGTGGAGATTGGCGATGAGAACTTCGTGCTGGACGGTGGCGATCGTGGTTGCTGTCTTGTCTTTCAAATCTTGTGTTGCCGACGGTCAAAACCCTTGCAAAACGAGGCCAACGCAGCCCAATTGGCATGTATTTGTGGATGAGCGGGATCGGTTTTGTTTTGAGTACCCGCCGCAATACAAGGTCGCACCGACAGTGGCTGCTCCCGGGATTGGTCATCCACCAGCGAACGAATGGGTAGCGAGGTTGGCTACGAATCCGAGGCCGATGGTGATCTCTGTTGCAGACGATGGAGACAACGCCGCAATCGATGTGATCGCAGACGGCGCGCGGTTTCTCCCATCTGAACTCACACGATTCGCTCCGACCGGGCTGCAGGACGAGCCGCCGAAGCTTATTCACACTGCGCACCTGGACTTCTACTTCTATGGTCCCGGCGGAGGTGGGGTCGACTATCCAGATGCCTTCTATTTTGGACTTAAGGGCAAGACCTTCTCGCTGCTCTTCTGGGGGCCATATAAAGGGGACAAAAGTCCTGCCGAGGAGACCAGGGCGATCGAGCCGCTGGTGCTGGCGAGCATGCGGAAATTCTGACCACGCGGGACACCGGACCGAGCCGGAGATCATTCTGGATTAGGGGCAATGCCCCGGTCGGGCCGAAGGCTGCAAAAGGGCCTAAACCTTTCCTTTCTCTCTCCGATAACTCTTTTGCCGGCATTCTGCGGCAGGAGCGAACGATGGCCCTGATGAGCTGGAACGCAAAGTACTCTGTAGGTGTGCACGCGCTCGACGATCAGCATACCGGACTCTTCGACATATTGAACGAGTTGCATGCGGCAATGATGAAAGGGCAGGCGCAGAGCCTGACTGGGCCGCTGCTGAAGAAGCTGGTGGAGTATACGCGGAAGCACTTCGCAGCTGAAGAGGCGATGCTGGCGAGAACGAGCTATCCCGGCCTGGCCGAGCATCGGGTTCAGCACCAGGATCTTGTGAAGCAGGTGGAGAGCTACGTTGCGCGGTTTGACCGTGGAGAGATCACGTTGAATGTCCACCTGTTGAACTTTCTGCGCGATTGGCTCACCAACCACATTCAGAAGACAGATCATCAGTATGGGCCGTGGCTGAATGAGCATGGGGTGCGGTAGGCCCTGGAATGCTTCCCTCATGGGCTAAAGCCCGCGCACATCTTGGGAGCCGTTGCGGCACATCTGAAGCCGTGCCCTTTCAAGTCCAGTTCATGAACTAGCGTTGATTGGCTGTGATGAAAGCTCGATTTGGACTGATGGAGTTCCGATACACTGTTCCCTGATCGTTGGGGGAGCCGTGCAGAGCAAGTATTCTCGTGTTGGTCAGAATTGGTATGCAGTTCGTATCAGCATCGTTGCCGTTTGGTTCTGCGCGCTTTGCGCGGGAGCGAGGGGACAGTCCGCAGCGGAAGCGACAGCACCGCACGGTTTGGATCTGCCAGTGGTGGCCGTCGGCGAACAGGGCGGCCGGCTGGGCAATGGGCGGATCGAAGCTGTCTGGCGCATAGACGGGGCCAGGCTCGTCTCGATCAGGATCGCGAAGCCGTCAGGCGCGGACGAGGCGAAGAAAATCTTGGCTCGCGGACCCTCGGTCGAGTTGCTGCCGCCATTCGCAATTCAGTTGACCGGGCAAAAAGCGGTTTCGGCCTCGGCGATGAAGATCTCTGGGGCGCGCGTTGTAAGCCTGATTGCGAATGAGTCGGCCTCGCGCTACTCTGACCGGCAGCCCGGCGTCGCAGTGCACTACGCACTGTCGGACGAAACGGGACACCTCACGGCGGACTGGGCGGTGATTCTGCGACAGGGGTCGAGCTACATTCGCCAGATTCTCACAATCAAGTCTGGCTCCGCACCTGTGGCTGTGAGCGCGGTGACGTTGATTGATGTAAGGGCGAAGGGGCTTGAAGTAACTGGGAAGGTGAAGGGTTCGCCGCTGACGGCGGGGAATGTGTATCTGGGGTTCGAGTCGCCGCTTTCGGAGTGCAGCGTGGAGGGGAATGAAGGAGTCTGCAAGCTGGAGAGCGGGGTGCCGATTGGGGCGGGGCTTGAGGAGAGTTATTCGGCGGTGATTGGCGTGGCCGAGCCGGGGCAGATGCGGCGCGACTTTCTCACATATCTGGAACGGGAGCGGGCGCACCCCTATCGCGCGTTTCTGCACTACAACAGTTGGTTCGATCTGGGATACCAGTTGCCGTATACGCAGGCGGAGGCGCTGGACCGGATTCACGCGATCGGCGAGGAGTTGAACAAGAAGCGCGGCGTGAAGCTGGACTCGTTCCTGTTTGACGATGGCTGGGACGATACGAGCGATTTGTGGAAGGTGCGGGCGGACTTCAAGGATGGGTTCAAACCGCTGACGGATGCGGCGGCAGAGTACGGCGCTGCGCCGGGAGTTTGGCTGTCGCCATGGGGCGGTTATGCGGATGCCAAAAAGCAGAGGGTGGCGACGGCGCGGCGCGACGGATACGAGATTGTGAACGACGGGATGGCGCTGTCGGGGCCGAAGTACTACAAGCTGTTTCACGACGCGGTGACGCGGATGGTGACGGTGGACGGCGTGAACCAGTTCAAGTTTGACGGGACCGGGAACGCGGAGCAGGTGGTGCCGGGAAGCGCGTTCACCAACGACTTTGACGCGGCTATTCATTTGATCGGGGACCTGCGGCAACTGAAGCCGGACATCTTTATCAACCTGACGACGGGGACGTGGCCATCGCCGTTCTGGCTGTTCTATGCGGACTCGATCTGGCGCGGAGGCGAGGATACGGAGTTTGCGGGCGTTGGATCGAAACGCGAGCAGTGGATTACCTATCGCGACGGAGAAACGTACGCGAACATTGTGAACGGCGGTAGGCTGTACCCGTTGAATTCACTGATGCTGCATGGGATTGTGTATGGGCGGAAGCATAAGGAACTGTCGACGGATGCGGGGCATGATTTTGCGAATGAGGTTCATTCGTATTTTGCGACGGGGACGCAACTGCAGGAGCTCTACATTACGCCGGATATTTTGAGCGCGGCGGACTGGGACACGCTGGCTGAGGCGGCGAAGTGGGCGCGGGCTAATGCGGAGACGCTGAAGGATTCGCACTGGGTTGGCGGCGATCCGAAGAAGGGCGAGGTGTATGGTTGGGCGGCGTGGTCGGAGAGTAAGGCGATTTTGACATTGCGGAATCCGAGCGACAAGGCGCAGACGCTGACGATCGATATTGGCAAGGCGCTGGAGTTGCCGGTGGGAGCTGCGCAAAGGTATGTGGCGCGCAGTGTGTGGACGGGCGATGGCGGGAAGGTTGAGCGGGTGCTGAAGGCTGGGCGGTCGACGAGCTTCCGGCTGAGGCCGTTTGAGGTGTTGACGCTGGAGGGAATTCCGAAACGGTAGAATTGATCGATCGAAGGAGTACACAATGATCAGGCTGAATGTGAACGGAGTGCGGCATGAGGTTGAGGCCGCGGGCGACACTCCCCTTCTGTATGTTTTGCGCAATGAACTTTTGCTGACGGGACCGCAGTTTGGGTGCGGGCTGGCGCAGTGCGGCGCGTGTTCGGTGCTGATCGATGGGAAAGAAACGCGTTCGTGCGTGACGGCGATCTCGGATGTGGGGGACAAAGAGGTGACTACGCTTGAGGGGCTGCCGGATCGTTGGGCGAAGCAGAAGGGGCTGACGGCGGAAGCGGCGAAGGAGACTTTGCACCCTGTGCAGCAGGCGTGGATCGAGGAGCAGACACCGCAGTGCGGGTTCTGCCAGAACGGCATGATGATCAAGGCGACTGAGTTGCTGGAGAGCAATCCGAAGCCGACGACGGCGCAGATCAAGGAAGCGTTCACGACGTCGGGCGTGTCGCCGAACCTTTGCCGTTGCGGAACGTACACCGCGATCATTGAGGCCGTGAAACACGCGGGCGTGATCATGGAGGGCGGACGATGAGCATGAAGACTCGAATTGAGAAGGGCAAGAATGTGTTTGGCGCCAGCCTCTCGCGCCGCAGGTTTATCAAGACAGGCGGAATTCTGGCTGTTGGTATCAACATTGTTGGACCGAAGAGCGCTCTCGGCGACGCACCGGCGGCTCCCAAGCTCGCGCCCACGCCGGGAAACACGCTGAACCCTGCGCTGCCGGGGTCGTGGATTGAGATTCACCCGGATTCAACGGTGCTGATTCGCACGGGCAAGTCGGACTTTGGGCAGGGCTCGGTGTTCACTGCGTATCGACAGATTGTGGCCGATGAGCTTGGCGTGAGCGTTGAGGCGATTACGACTGTGGTGACGGGCGATACGGATCGGACGCCGGATGGGAACGGGTCGTTCGATTTTCTTGGAGGGGGAACGCCGAACCTGCGCAAGGTTGCGGCCTACACGCACCAGGCGCTGCTCGATCTTGCGGCGGAGCGGTTGGGCGTGGCGAAGGACAAGCTGACGGTGAAGGATGGGATCGTCTCCGGTGGTGGGAAAAGTGTTTCGTATGGCGACCTGGTGAAGGACAAGCAGTTGAAGCTGACGATTCCTGTGAGCGGGGACATTCAGGGATTCATTGGGTTGAATGTGGAGGGGAATCCCCCGATGAAGCCGGTGAGCGAGTACAAGGCGATTGGAACTTCGTACAAGAATCCGGCGACGCGGGCGAGGGTGACGGCAAAAGAGAATTGGGTGACCGATGTGCGGCTGCCGGGGATGCTGCATGGGCGCGTGGTGCATCCGAAGACGTTGGGATCGACGCTGATCTCGGCCGGCGAAGTGGATAAGAAGCAGTTTCCCAACACTCAGCTTGTGGTGAAGGGAAACCTGGTGGGCGTGGTTGCGCCGACGGAGTGGGAAGCAGTGCAGGCGGCGATGGATGTGGCGGGGAAGACGAAGTGGACGGAGTGGAAAGGGCTGCCCGGAGACGCGAAGCTACAGGATCATCTGCGGAACGACATGGATTGGACGAGCACGCCGGTTATGAAGGGCGAGTCGAACAAGGGGAGCGTGGATCCGGTGCTTGCGACGGCGAAGAAGAAGCTCTCGGTGACCTACCAGATGCCTTATATGAAGCATGTTCCGATTGGGCCGACGGTGGCGGTTGGAGATGTGAGGGCGGATGGGACGGTGTGGCTGCATGTGCACAACCAGAATCCACAGCAACTGCGGAAGCAGATTGCGATGATGCTGGGAACGACTGTGGACAAGGTGATTGTGCGGTCGTATGCGGGCCCGGGTCACTACGGAAGATCGAACGGCGGAAACTCGGGGGCGGAAGACGAGGCGGTGCTGTTGTCGCAGGCTGTGGGGAAGCCGGTGCGCGTGCAGTGGATGCGTGCCGATGATTTGCAATGGTCGACGCAGTCGAGCGCGGCGTTTGCGGATGTGCGGCTGGCGATTGATGAGAACGGCAAGATGGGTGCGTATGAGATTGTGCACCACATGCCGGCGATGCAGGACGATCGCCTGGTGGGCGCGGTGATTGCGGGGCTGCCGACGCAAGCGCCGCCGGAGCCGAAGGGCGACTTTGTGGCTTCGACTGTGAATGCGGTGCAGGATCCGTGGGTGTATGCACCGGTTGCGAATGTGAATGAGCTTGGGAAGGGCACGTACCAGGTGGGGCAGAAAGCTTCGCCGATTGCGGCGGGGCTGCGGAACCACAGCATGAGGACGCCGGGGCAGTTTCAGCAGAACTTTCCGCGCGAGGTGGCGATCAATGAGGCGGCGGCGCTGGCGGGTGCGGATGCGATTCAGTTCCGCATCGATCACCTGACGGAGAAGCGGGCGATTGCGGTGTTGGAAGCGGTGAAGAAGGCGCATGGATGGGAGACGCGGCCCTCGCCTAGCCCGAGTGCGAAGAGTGCGGGAGCGGCGGTTGTTCGAGGTCGGGGGGTTTCGTTGATGCTGCGCAGCTCGGCCTACTGGGCTTGCGCGTGCACGATTGCGGTGACGCCGGAGACGGGCGTGGTGCGTTGTGAAAAGTGCACCATTGCGGTTGATCCGGGGGTGATCATCAACCCGCAGCAGTTGAAGCGGCAGATCGAAGGCGGCGCGGTGATGGGCGTGAGCCATGCGCTGCTTGAGGAGCTGGCGTTTGACCAGAGCGGTGTTACGCAGGACGACTGGATCAGCTATCCGATTCTGACGATGGCTGACATACCAGAGATTGAGGTTGTGCTGATCAACAATCCGTCGACCGGTACGTACGGCGCGGGGTCAGAGGCAGCAAATGCGCTGGCTGTGCCGGCGATTGTGGCGGCGCTGCACGATGCTACGGGAAAGCAGATTCGGCGGATTCCGTTGAAGCCGGCTTATGTGCAGGAGTTGATGAAGGGGTAAAGGCAGTGGATAGGGGTTAGGGGTTAGGGGTCGGGGGTTAGGTGTTGGGGGCGCTGGTTGGCAGGATCGATAGCTAGACGTTGCATGAAACAAATGAATGCGGTATTCTGTTTCATGAAACGTGGGACTTCATGAATTCTGCTACAACAATCCGCGTCCGCAAACATCGGGAGAGCCTGCGCGCTGCGGGATTGCGCCCCGTCCAGCTCTGGCTTCCAGACAGCCGGTCGAAGAGCTTCCGCAAGCGCTGCGAGCTTGAGTGCAGCATGCTTGCGACCGATCCCAATGAGGCAGAAGTGCTGGACTGGATCGAACGCGTTGCCTATCTCGACGGTTGGCGTGCGGACGAGGGATGAAACGCGGCGATCTGGTTCCCGTCGTTCTGGCAGGCGCATACGGCAAGCCGCGACCAGCGCTGGTGATCCAATCGGATCTCTTTGCTGCGCTCCCATCTGTTACGGTCTTGCCGGTCACTGCTGAGTTACGCCCCATCGAAATCTTTCGCATTGCGGTTGAGCCGACATCGCGCAATGGCCTGAGAGTGCGCTCCCAAATCATGGTGGACAAGGCGCATACCATTCCTCGCGCCAAGGCCGGCGAGCCGTTCGGTGCTCTGGACGCACGTACGCTGACCGCAGTCGAGCGCGCCATGGCTGTGTTTCTGGGGTTGGGGTGAGCGGGCGGCGCTGGCGTCACTTGTGGCGGCGCTGCACGATGCGACGGGGAAACAGATACGAAGGATTCCGTTGAAGCCAGCGAATGTGCAGGAGTTGATGAAGGGGTGAAGGGCAGTGGTCAGGGGTCAGCGAACAGTGGGCAGTGGACAATGTGTGGTGAGCCGCAGGGGGCGGCTTGGATTGGGCACGGGGCGCCTAAGTTGGCATTCGAGAAACGCGCTACAGCATAATTAGCGCCATCAATTGCTTGATATTACGATCGTCAATTTGTCGGGATTATCTTTGTCGGCGCATGCCTTCACTCTTCCTTGGACGACACCGTTCTCGACGAGCGAAACTGCGATCGCATTAGCTGCCTCCATGCGGTTCTCTCCGATAATCATCCAAATTCCCCGATATTTTAGGCAGTTTTCGGGTGGGCCATAGACTCCAAGTACCCGGTCGATGTCGGGCGCTTTTGCGCCGTCTCCCGATAATGCGGCACGTAATCTTTGCGCAAGAATGTCCGTTTCCTCATTGGGTATATCCACCACGATTTTTATAGGGCCAATAGCAACGCCGGAAAGAGCCGAATGTAAGGCACTTTGCTGATCATCGGAAATTGACGGGAGTGGAGGCGCTTGGTTGAAATTAACCGTCCCGGCCGTTATTCCGCCCTGCTGACCAAACGAGACCGCCCCACCCGACTGCACGACCATTCCGGGAGCTGAAACCACTCCGCTGGGATTCGCTAGTGGCTTTGTGTTTGGGGTGTCTTTCTTCGCGTGTTCCTGCGATGATGTCGCCTTGGATTTCGTCTCGGTATCTTTAGTCGACTCTACCTGCTGGGTAGCCGCCCCGGCCACCGTCTGCTTCTGCTGCTGATCTGGATGGTCTTCTTTGTATTTGTCAACGCCTCTCATCCATAGGACCAAGCCGGCGAGCGCAAACACTGCGACGAAGGCAAACCCTCCGAGGGTTGGGTGATTTAGGAACAGCTTTCCGTATAACCATTCGACCCACTCGACAGGGTTTTTCCAGTCCATAATTCACCTTGCTCGGAATGCTCTCACTTTAGCACCAACTTCGGATTAGGGGTGTCAGACTGGCTTTGTCCAGTGAGACAAGGCATGCGGTCAGATTGGGTTTGTCGTCTCCCACCCTAGCCGCAAGAAACAAAGGCGCGGCTAGAATGGGGCACCCGCATTTGGGGGGAGCCGGGAAAAAGCAACAACAAATGCAACCGCAGATCCTTCGACTCCGTTGGTCGCGAAGAACGCGCCCAACTGCGCTCAGGATGACAGATTCTTGCGGTGCGGGCTTTCTATTGTTGTGCTGGCGTGGGGACTGGCGCGGGTTGGGAAACCCGCGCTACAGCCGGCTGGGAAGCCGGCGCTACATGTTGACGACGGCCGATCACAGCTCGAAGGCGAGTTGGTTGGTGGCCCAGGACGGCGCCTGTGGCTTGGGCTCGGAGGCTAGCTCGTAGACGAGGCGCTCGAGGACGAGGCGCTTGTCGGGCGGGGAGGAGCGGAGTTCGAGGTCGGCGCGGGCGACGAGGCGGAGGGCGCGGGTGAGTTCGCGGCGGCTCTTGTAGCGGCGGGCCTGGCGGATGAGGTCGTCGGCGGCGAAGGGGGGGATGCGGAAACCCTGCCAGAGCGCCTGCCAGATGGCGCGGGAGTCGCGCACGTTTTTTTCGAGGATGACGAGCATCTGGCGGAAGGTGCGGGCGAGCATGTAGAGGTGGCCGATGGCGGCGTCTTCGCCGGCTTCGGAACTGTTGAGCAGGCCGTGGAGAAGGGCGAGGGCGCGGACGCGGTCGCGAGAGCTGATGGCGTCGGTGAGTTCGTAGAGGGAGCGCTGCTTGGCGCCGAGGACCATGGTCTCGACATCGCCGAGGGTGATTCTTCCCTTCCCCGTGGTGTAGAGCAGGAGCTTTTCCAGCTCTGAGGCAATCATCATCATGTCGGCACCGAGTGCGTCGACCAGTTCGCGAGCGGCGTCGGGCTCCATGCGGGTGCTGGCTTCGTTGGCGGTGGAGACGAGCCAGCGCATGGCGTCTTCATCGTTAACGCGGGCCAGTTCGACCATGCCGCAGTGTTCGCCGAGGGTTTCTGTGAGGCGCTCGAAACGGTTCTTGTCGTCCATGTCCATGCGGCGGGGATCGGAGGGGATGCGGAGGAAGTCGGCGATGAAGACGATAAGCGCCTGGGGATTGGGCGAGCGGAAGTAGCGATCGAGGGCGGCGAACTCTTCTTTCTTTGCGCCGCGGGTATAGAGCTGGCGGACGTTGCGAACGAAGATGACCTGGAAGGGGGCCATTAGGGAGGGGGTCTGGGCGCGGTCGAGGATTTCGAAAATCGTGGTGGAGGCGAGGTCGAAATCGGAGAGGCAGAAGTCGCGGAGGTCGGGCTGGACGAAGGCGCGGAGGACGGCAGAGCGGCAGCGGTCAAGGAGGAAGATTTCGTCGCCGGCGAGTACGTAGCCGGGACGCAGGGGGCCGGAGTTTTTAGAGGCGGCGTCGATTTCGGCCACGAAGCGACCGGTGGCTGCGAAGCCCGCACCCCAGCGGGTGGCGCTCATTGGGACAAACCTCGCAGATTGTGGCAAATCCGGGTGAGGACCATGCGGCTACAGGATATCCTTTTGAGCTGTGCGAAAGCAGTACGAAACTTGGGGAGATTGGGAGGGAAACTTTGCAGGGGCTGAAGGCCGCCCGTTTTTTCTCGTTTTCATTGGCCCGGCTGAAGCGGTGCCCTTGTTACAAGACTTGGGGCTAGAAGCCTTCGAGCACGTCGGAGACTAGCTGGCTGGCGAAGTGGCGGCTGAGGCGCTGCATGGCGGCAGGGTCTTCCTGGATGAATGTGGGAAGATTGCTGGTGGCCTGGTACTGCTCACGGTAGGTGTAGTTCTTGTTCTCGTAGAGGATGCGGCCGTCGCGGTCTTTGAGGGTGACGGAGATGACAAGGGTGATGAGAAAGCTGGAGGACTGTTGGGTAGAGGTGTTGTAGGTGAGCGGGGCGACGTACTGCTTGAGGATGGTGCCGTGGAGGACGGCGTCGGCATCGGGGGTGCCCGAGGAATCGGAGGGGACGACGCGGAAGTGCGCGCGGGCGGCGAACTCGCGCAGCACGGCCTCCGTGAGGGCGATCTCGGTGTGGTTGGCGTCGGTCTGTGTGGTGAAGAGGGGGATGGCGAGGGTCTTTAGGCTGGGCGGGAGGTGGGTGGCCGAACCCACGGTGTGATAGCCGCAGCCGGCGAGGGCGGGGAGGATACAAGCGAGGAGCCAAAGTGCGGGGCGGCGCATGACTTATGGTATCGCGGGGGTGGGGGTGGCCGGCGCGGGCAGGGATGCCCGCGCTACAGCCGGCTAGGAAGCCGGCGCTACAAGTCGGCGGGGAAGCCTGCGGTACAAGTGGCTCAGGTAGAGGCGCAGACGAGGGCGCCCAGGCCGGGGTCGGGGAGGTGGAGACAGTCGGCGCGGGCGTTGAAGTAAAGGTGGTTGAGGCGGGTGGAGTCGCAGTGGGCTACGCTGGAAAAGCCGGCGGTGAGGAGTTCGCGCTCCATCACTTCAGGGCTGAAGAAGAGGCGGAAAGGCTCACCGGCGGCGGCGACTCGGGCGGAGAGCAGGTCGAAGACTTCGCGACGGCGGCCGGTGAGGGTGTCTGGGGGGAATGCGTAGTCGAAGCACAGGCCGGTGCCGGTGGGGAGATGGGCGATGGCTGTGAGGGTTGCGCGGAAGGCTTCGAGGGTGAGGTAGGGGGCGACGCCGAGCCAGCCGAAGAAGGCGGGGCGGGTGGCGTCGAAGCCGGCTTCGCCGAGGCCGGCGGTGAGGGCTTTGTGTTCGAAGTCGAGAGGGACAAAGGTGAGGTTGGAGGGGATGGGGATGGAGGCCTCATCGAGCATGAAGCGCTTCCATTGTTGGGTCGCGGGGAAATCGACCTCGAAGACGTGGAGCGCGGGGAACGGGTTGCGGTAGGCGAAGGTGTCGAGTCCTGCGCCGAGGACGATGTATTGGGTGACGCCGCGAGCGACGGCGAGGGCGAGCTGATCTTCAGTGAAGCGGCTGCGGGCGGCCATGAAGCAACGGAAGTCCTGGGCGACGGGATGGCAGGCGCGCTCGAGATCGCGTGTGTTGCCTTCGGCGACGAGGGGAAGCGCGATGGGGTCGTCGAGGACGCGGGGCTGCTCCATGAGTTGGTGAGCGGCACGGCGGATGGCGACGCGGAGGGCGGTTCGGCTGGGCTGGCCGTGTTCCATGAGTTTTATCGTAATTGGCGGTGCCGTCGGATCTGGCGGCAGGGATGCCGCCAGTACAGCCGGCTGGGAAGCCGGCGCTACAGTCCATGCTGGAAGGCGGCGCTATAAAATCCGGCATCGCGCGACAATTTACGGCATCGTGTGGGGAATGCAAGCTAGGATCAATCGCATGACATGGATTGGATGGGCGTTGCTGTCTGCGTTGTTTGCTGCCGCGACGGCGTTGCTGGCGAAGGTTGGCGTGGCGCATGTGGACTCGAACCTGGCGATGGCGCTGCGGACGAGCGTGGTGGTGGTGTTTGCGTGGGGGATTGCGCTGACGGTGGCGCGGCCGGCGGGCGGGGGCGGGCTGTGGGCGGAGGTGCGGGGGCTGGATGCGAGGACGGTGACGTTTTTGGCGCTGTCGGGGTTGGCGACGGGGCTGTCGTGGATCTGCTACTTCAGGGCGTTGCAGATGGGGCCGGCGTCGCGGGTGGCTCCGCTGGACAAGCTGAGCGTGCCGCTGGTGATGGTGTTTGCGTGGCTGCTGCTGGGAGAGAAGATGACTCCGGCTGTGGTGGCGGGAGGGCTGCTGATTACGGCGGGGGCTGTGGTGATGGCGCTGGCGTAAAAAGGTGGGTTGGGATTCGCGAGGAGACCATTGGAGAGTAACAATGGTGGAGGGAAGAACCATAAAGGACTAGAAGCTTTAAAAGACTATAGATATCCCAGGTTAGCTCGACCGCTGCGCGGTCCTTGCGAACCCTGGGGCACCCCGGAACCTTAGGGCCCGTGGCGAATCTGGTGAACACAAAGGTAGACGATGACGAACGAGAAGAAACAAACACGGCGGATTGTGCTGACGGGATTCATGGGCTCGGGCAAGAGCACTGTGGGGCCGCTGCTGGCTGCGCGGCTGGGGTGGAGATTTGTGGATGTGGACGACGTGATTGAGGCCGAGGCGGGGACGAAGATTGCAGAACTGTTTGCGCGGCATGGGGAGGCGGCGTTTCGGCAGCGCGAGCTTGAGGCGATTGCGAAACTGGTAGAGGCGGAAGAACTGGTGCTGGCGCTTGGCGGGGGGGCGATTGAAACAGAGTTGAATCGGACGCTTCTGCTGGGGAGTGCAGGCACGCTGCTGGTGCATCTCGATGTGGAGTTGGAGACGACGCTGAAGCGCTGCGCGGGAACCGAGGAGACACGGCCGATTTTGGCGGACCGTGCGAACCTGGCGACGCGGTATGAGAAGCGGCTACCGCTTTATCGCGAGGCGCATTTGTCGATCAGGGTGGATGGGCTTACGCCGGAAGAAGCGGTGGAGGCGATTGTGGGGGCGGCGGGGGGCGAGGGGCGGGAGAGCTAGCCTTCGTCAGAACGGGCTTGCTCGTCCTTTTAGCCGCGGCCTTCGCGTTTTTCCGCTTGAGCCCACAATATCAAAAACAGATTTCGATAGGTCCGCTTAATGCAATCGTGGCAGCGAACCGGGACCATCAGCAACGGAAGCATAAAGAAATCCTGAGCCTGCCAGCGGGATGTGCGGATGTTGGTTGAATCGCAAAATTGACATCTCATCGGTGACCCACCTCAAGGGGAAGAGATTGACTTGAATGCGCAGGTAATGCCGTAATTGACCGGCAGTCGAAGCAGAGCGAGACTTTCCACAGGCATTGACTGTTTACCTCCTTGCCGCATCTGACCCTGAATCTAGGCTCTTTGAGCTTGAGAAAATGTTCAAAACTGAACAAACCTCCTAGCGGATCGTTACCCGGAGGTGTGAATTCACCGGACGGAAACGCGTGGAGACACAATACCCTTTTCAGCTTTCGATACAACAAAGCTTCACCAAATAATGCGCAGGCGGAGCACTGAACGACGTGCCGTTTTGGGCGGGTGGGGGCTCGCTCGGATCAAGTACCGGCGCGGCGTGGGATTGGACAGATGTGGTGCTTGGTATGATCGAAGGAGTGCTTTGCGGCGGCGTACTGGGCCGAGCGGAGCCGATTCGAGGCTTCATCCTTTCATGACAAACATCTCTCAAGCGGCGGTTGCGGGCGAGCTTGCTGCGACGCCGGCGGCTGATTCCGGCCACCCCGTGGGACATCCGGCTGGGCACGAAGCGCACCCGCTGGGACACGAAGCGGGCCATCTCATCGACGGCCACGGACATTTGCATGTGCATGCGCCAAGCCCTGGGGCGACGGCGACGCTGATCCACGACCTGCGAGAGCTGTTCAAGGTGAAGGTGGTGGGGCTGGTGCTGGTGACCGGATGGGGCGGGTTTTACCTGGGGTCGATGCAGTCGGGAATATCGAGCATGCAGCGAGGGCTGCTGGAGGCGCTGCTGGGGATCGGGATGGTTTCAGCCGGCGCGGGTGCACTGAACGAGGCGCTGGAACGCAAAGTTGACGCGAAAATGACGCGGACGGCGAACCGGCCGCTGGCGTCGGGGCGGTGGCCGCTGGCGTCGGGAATCGTGGCCGGTCTGGGCGCGCTGGGACTGGGCGCGGTGTGGCTGCTGCTTTATACGAATCCGCTGACGCTGGCGCTGGCGCTGCTGACTGCGTTTACCTATGTGGCCATCTACACTCCGCTGAAGCGGGTGACGGCGCTGGCAACGTTTATTGGGGCGTTTCCGGGGGCGGCGGGACCGCTGCTTGGATGGACGGCGGCGCGCGGGCGGATTGAGTGGCCGGGCGTGGCGCTGTTTGCGATTTTGTTTGTGTGGCAGTTTCCGCATTTTATGGCCATCTCGTGGATGTATCGCGACGAATACGCGAAGGCTGGAATCAGAATGCTTCCGGTGGTGCAGCCGGATGGATGGTCGACGGTGGCCGAGGCGTTGGCGTTTGCGGTGATCATGATTCCGGTTAGCCTGACTCCGTGGTGGCTGGGGACGGTGGGGATCTGGTACGCGGTGCCGGCGGTGCTGCTGGGACTGGTGTACCTGGCGTACACGATCCGGTTCGCAGGGATTTTGAAGGCGAAGTCGGACGCGGAGAGCCGGATGCTGGCGCGCGATCTGCTGAAGGTGAGCGTGCTTTATCTGCCGCTGCTGTTCACGACATTGATGCTGTGCGCGACGGCGAAGGGGTAAGAGCTTTAAAAAGAGTCGACGATTCGGGAAAACCATCCCTCGTGGGCTAAAGCCCGAAGAGTTTTGCAACGTTTGCGGCACGACTAAAGTCGTGCCCTTTCAAAACCAGGCCTCCGCAGCAGGACTCAAAAGGAAACGTATGACGACGGCAAGCAAGACAAGACCAAGTGGGGCGAAGCAGGGCGGCACGGGTGCGGCGATTGCGGCGATTCTGGTGATCAGCGCGGCGGCTTCGGCGTTTCTGTTCTGGCTGATCTATGTGCATCCGGCGGCGGCGACGAGCACGCAGTATGCGTTTTTGCCGGCGCTGAACGCTGTGCTGAACGGGCTGGCAGCGACGGCGCTGCTGATTGGGTACACGTTTATTCGCGGCAAGCGGATCGCGGCGCACCGGGCGGCAATGATGACGGCTTTTGGATTTTCGACGCTGTTTCTAGTGAGCTACATTGCGCACCACGCGCTGCATGGGGATGTGCGGTATCCGCTGGGCGCGGCATTCCGTGGGCCTTACCTGGCGCTGCTGGCAAGCCATATTCTGCTGGCGGTGGTGGCGCTGCCGCTGGTGCTGGTCACGTTTTTCTTCTCGCTGACGGGGCGGATTCCGCAGCACAGGAAAATCGCGCGCTGGACGTTTCCGATCTGGCTGTATGTGTCGGTGACCGGCGTGATCACGTTTGTGATGCTGCGACTGGCGCAGGGGTAAGGGATGGCGACTGAGCACATTGAAACGAGGAACGGGTCCGGCGGCGGGCCGGCATCACCACTGCCCGGCGACGGGACGCGCGAGCTGCTGCAGTGGGGCGGGACGATTCTGGGCTCGGGGCTGGTGGCGCTACTGCTGCTGGTGACGCTGCTGGGGGGCTATACTGCGACCGGGGCGAGCACAAATACAGGTTGGTTTGCGCTGGTGATCGCTCTGGGGTGCATTCCGTTCGGGGCCCTGCTGCTGGGGCTGGGCGTGGCCAAGTGGTTCCGACGGCGCGGGCTGGAGCGGGAGCGACGCTAACACTGGAACCTGTGGTTTTCTGCTATTCTTTCCCATTACAGGAGCAACACAGATGGCAAGAAGCGTTAACAAAGTTACGTTGTTGGGCAATGTTGGCAAAGACCCGGAGATTCGTTCGACTCCGAGCGGCGTGATGGTGGCATCCTTCAGCATCGCCACCAGCGACCGCCAGAAGGACGCCCAGGGCAACTGGCAGGACAAGACGGAGTGGCACAACCTGAAGGCCTTCAATCGCACCGCTGAGATTGTGCGCGACTATGTAAAGAAGGGCGCGAAGCTCTACATCGAGGGCAAGATTACGACCAACACCTGGGACGACAAAGAGTCCGGCCAGAAGCGGTACAAGACGGAGATCCTGGTGAATGAGTTGGTGCTGCTCTCTGGCCGTGAGGATGGCGCGAGCGGAGGCGGTGGATACAGCCGTGGGGCAAGTTCGACGGGGGCCCCGGCGGCGAACTACGATCAGAGGCCGCAGAACAGCGCCGAGGATTTCACGCAGTCGGCGGAGATCTCGGACGACGATATACCGTTCTGAAGAAGAGATCAGGTTTCAGAGATGAGAGATCAATCGCAGCCCAAAGCCGGCGAGTGCAGTAGAGTGCTGGGCATCAGGGATTGAATTGCGCCGAAAATGCTGCCGCCTCCGGACAGGCGGCGCTCATCAGAATCTGAATTCATAGACCAGCGATTGACGGACCCGAGATGCAGGTATAGGCTCTCGCTGTGCCTGAAACTCGAAGCGGAAAAAGAGTGATGAAAACCACAGTGCTTGAAGATGCGATACACCCAGGGTCCGCGGCTGAACTGAGGCGGCATCTCTTTTACGAGACGTCGCACTCCCCTGCTGTTACCGACCTGGTAGGTTACGAAAAAGCCAAAGAGATTGTTGACTTCTGCTTTATCGCCAACCCGTACTATCCGACGCCGGGAATGCTGGAGGAGATGCAGCGGAGTTTCCCCAACCTGATCAAGTCGTATCCGTCGAGCAACCCGCTGATGAGCCAGCAGCACCTGGCATCGGTGCTGGGTGTGGACGCGGAGCGGCTGATTATCGGAAACGGCGCTACTGAGCTGATTTCGCTGATCGATATGACGCTGATCGACCGGATCGCGGTGCCCATTCCGACTTTTGGCGAATACATCGAGAAGATGAAGGATCATCGCAATGCAGAGCTTTACCAGCTTGATCCGAACAACGGCTATCAACTGGACCTGGATGAATATCGCTTCTGGGTGCACAAGAGAAAACTCGAGTCTCTGCTGGTGATCAATCCGGGCAATCCGACGGGGCAGTTCATTCCGCTTGAAGAGATGGTGGAGTTCCTGCACAAAGCGCGGGATTTGCAACTGGTGATCGTGGATGAGTCGTTCATCGATTTTGCCGGAGAGGCGGTTCCCAGCCTGCTTCCGATAGCGGACCAGTTTACGAACCTGCTGATTGTGCGCAGCATGAGCAAACACTGCGGCATCCCTGGTCTCCGCCTGGGGTATTGCTACAGCGCGAATCTTTACATCCTGAATCGACTGCGGCGCTATGTGCCGACGTGGAACTTGAACACGCTGGCGCAGTATTTTCTTTCCCTCTTGCCAGCGAATGATGCCGACTATCACGAAGGGCGCAAGCGGCTGATCGGCGACGTTCGCCGTCTGTATGAAGAATTGCGGACCGTTCCGATAATAGAGGTTTATCCGACGGGCGCCAATTTCCTGCTGTTCAAGATTCTCAACGGCATGAACGCCACCGAGCTTCAGACCACGCTTCTGGAAGAACACGGGATGTACGTTCGCGACTGCTCGAACAAACTCGGCATGGACGCGTTTCACGTCCGCGTCGCCTCGCAAGGGCGCGAGAAGGACGCGCGGCTGGTGGGAGCGCTGAGGACATTGTTGCAATGAGTCGTCGGGTAGTTGTAGTCGTCGCCAACCAGGACACGCGGAAGAATAAGCTGATCGATTACGTTGGCGAGTTTCATCTGGATCTTCTGGTTCAATTGGGCACGCTGCCGGTGATCGTGCCGGTGGTGGAGGGCACGCTGGATTGCCTTGCGCAATACATGGAGCGGATGGACGGGCTACTGCTGGTGGAGGGAGATGACGTAGAGCCGAAACGGTTCGCTGCTCGCAAGACGAACTTCAAATACATTCACAAGACGTTTCCGCTGAAAGACGAGATCGAGATTCAGCTCTTGCATGAGGCGCTGAAGCGAGAGGTTCCGATCCTGGGGATATGCCGGGGATCGCAACTGCTGAATGTGTTGAACGGCGGAACGCTGTATGGGGACGTGCAGAAAGAAAAAGGCACGCACCGCGCCCATATCGACTTTGAGCACTACGACACGTATCGGCATCCGGTGGAGGTTGTGGCGGGGACACCACTGTCGCGCTGGTATCGCCGGAAGACGCTGAAGGTGAACAGCTATCATCACCAGGGGATTCGCGAACTGGCGGCGCGCTTCAGGCCGATGGCCCATGCGGACGATGGGCTGATTGAGGGCTTCTACGATCCTAATGCGAAGTTTTTGGTGGGGCTTCAATTCCATCCGGAACGGATGCTGAAGGAGTACGCAGGGAATCTGAAGGTGTGGAAGGCGTTCACGGAGGCGGCGCGAGGCAGGCGTGGAAAGTAGGAGTGCAGGGTCTGGGGTCTGGGGCGGCCGGTCAAATGTTCAGGGGGCAAGGTCTCCCGTGGCTTTGGTGAAGTTCATCGATACAATCTGAAATTTGAAGACGAGCTTGACCTGGAATGGAACGGCTCTTGCGCCCACCATCATCGGCCTAAACGTCCATTTTTGCGCCGCCTCCATTGACGCCGGCTGCAACATCGCGTTTCCGCTCAGCACACGGGTCCCATGCAATTCGCCAAGTTTGTCGACAACTCCATTGACGAACACGTCTCCCTGGACCTGGGCCGCGACAGCTATTGGAGGGTAGACCGGATTCTTGCGCGCAGTGACCAACGCGCTTGCTTCGCTCTTGGTAAGAACGCGCGAAAGGTAGGTTGCGGCGTTGTCGTTCTCATCAAGGAATTGGCCGTCGGAGGCGTCGGCGTTGAGCAGGACGACCCAGGAGCATCGCACGGAAGCGGCTGGCACGTCGTAAAACACTTCGACGCATTTCTCTTCGGTCTGGGGACAGGCTGCAGGACGCGTCTTGCTGATTGACCAGCTTCCGTCGAGGGGCAATGGGAGGCCCGTGGTTGGATGGAGCGCGGATGGGTTCAAGACGTAATGCTTGAGTACGACTGCGACGGCTTGGGCTCCAACGGAAACGGGTTTCGGCGGGGTGTCGGTCTGGGCCGATGCAACGATTGTGGCTGCGGCGAAAGCAACGACGGCACAACTAACAAACCCGGTGTACTTAACCCAATGCTTCATCGATCCGACTCCTTGCAATATCGAAAACACAGGAAGGATAACAGACATCCTCGGCCTCGATCGGATGACTGCTACTCGGTCTTCATGAGTGTGGTGAGGAGGTCGACGCGGCGGGCGTTTGCCATTGCGGCGGAGTTGCCAAGGACGCGGATCCAGAAGTAGATTGCGCCGGCGGCGAGCACAAGGAAGATGGCAGCCGAGATGAGCTGCATCTTGAGGAACCAGCCAAGCGCGAAGACTGCGGCACCGATGAGAAGGACGGCAAGCTGAACGCCGAGGCTTAGCAGGCCGTTCGTTTGCGATCCACGCTGGCGGGAGAGGCGGCCGGGGTTGATGCGGAAGGCGAAGCGGATGGAGAAGATGATGCCGACGGCCAGGTTGACCGGCAAGGAGAAGAGAAGCCAGGCGATGGTGGTGAAGAGGATATCGAACGTGGGCGGCCCCAGGCGCAGGCTGGTGAGAATGAGAGCGACCGAGGCGACGATGCCGAAGAGGATGATGTGGAAGATGTTCTTAGCCAGCATGACGGTGCGGAAGGGTGTGGGCGAGAGGAAGTAGACCTGAAGCCCGGCGCCTTCTGCTCCGAGGTTGTTGTAGAAGAGCTGGATAAAGCCGAGCTGGGCATAGACCACGCAGATGGGCAGCGCGTAGGGGAAAATATGGCTTGCGGGGCCGTGGCCCTGGAGGAATGCCCCGGAGAAGACAACCATGAGTAGCAGAGGTGCACCGACGGCGTAGAGCAGCGGCATGGTGCGCAGCAGGGCGCGGACCTCCTTTTCGACGATGGCAGCGATGGAGCCGGCGGTAGTGGGCAAGCGGGAAGCGTCAGCGCGGTCGAATGCACCGGCCTGGGAGGTGTATGGCTTGGGAGTGGGGACGGCGCGAGCCTTAGTGGCAGCCTTCTTCCGGGCTGGGGCTGAGCCGAGGTTTTCGCCGCGATACTCAGAGCGGAGGCGCGCGGCAAGAATGCCGCCGGCTCCAAGGGTCCAAAGGCCGAGAACGGCGAGGGATTCCAGAGCGTTGACCGGGTTGCCTTTGTAAGCGTTGCCTAGCGACGCCCCAACCAGCCCGGGGGGAAGCCAGCGCTGGATGGCGTTGACAGTATTCATCCACGGCTTGATCTGGTTGCTTACTTCGCGGACAACTTTCGCCTGCTCGTTATAGCTTTTGCCTTTGGAGTCGCGATGCTGCCAGACGGCGGGATTGAGCAGTTGCAGGGCGAGCATGGAGATCATGAAGACCGCGCCGAGAATCTCGCGGGTCTTGCGCTGGGCGAGCCAGCGATCGATCCAGGCGAAGATGGCGCGGACGAGCAGGATATTGAAAGCGGCAAAGATGAGGAGGCCGAGGGCGGTCCAAGGGAAGAGAGATGGGCGGGCAGCGGAGATGCCGGACAGGAAGCCGAGAGAGCAGAGGAGGCCGAGGATGGTGGCGGGATCAGCGAGGCCGAAGACGATGTAAAGCAGGTAGTAGGAGCCGAATCGAACGGGAAAGCGGAGAAGGATGCCGAGGTCGAACTGCTCTTGAAACGAGGCGAGCAGGATGGTCATCATGACCCAGATGAACATGAGGACCCAGAAGAGGATTGGCAGCAGGTAGATGGCGTTGAGGGTGAGGAAGTAAGAGCCAATGCCGACGCCGGTGCCGAGCGCGACGCCCATGATGCCGTAGATGGTGAGAGCAACGGTGCGCGCGCCGAGTTCGAGAGCGCCCTTGCGCGAGCGCAGGCTGTTGCGGAACATGTCCCAGCGCAGGCGTCCCATGGCCGCGTACTGGGCCTGGGCCTGGGCGCCGAAGATGCCGCCGTGCGCGGGGATGAAGTCGGGTGGGACGGAGGGGCCAAGGACCGGACCGACGCTGGGGGTAGGGCCGCTTACGCCAGCCATGAGAGCTCCTGCGATGGTTCCTGTACGCCGTCGGCACCGACGATGGAGAGGAAAATCTCTTCGAGGGTGAGGCGCTGCTCCTGCTCTGCGCCGGGCAGTGTGGAGGCAACGCCGGCGCGAAGATCTTCAAGGGAGCCGTTGGCGACGAGGCGGCCCTTGGAGATGATGGCGACGTGGCTGCAGAGGCGCTCGACAATCTCAAGGACGTGGGTGGTGAGGAAGATGGTTGCGCCGCGATTGATCATGCCTATGAGCATGGCCTTGAGCATGCCTGCGGCGATGGCGTCGACACCTTCAAAAGGCTCATCGAGGAAGAGGACTTTGGGGCCGTGGATGACGGCGGCGGCAAGCGCGAGCTTCTTTTGCATGCCGTGGGAGAAGTCGGTGACCAGCTTGCGCGTTTCGTCGGAGAGCTGCATGAAGTCGAGGAGCTCAGTGGTGCGGCGCAGGGTGGTTTCGCGGTCGAGGCCGTACATGCGGCCGACGAAGTGAAGATACTCGGGGGCAGTGAGGCGGCCCATGAGGGCCATGCCTTCGGGGACGACGCCGATCTGGCGCTTGAGATCGAGAGCGGATGAGCCAAAGGGCTGGCCGAGGATCTCGATGGAGCCGCTGGTGGGCTCGAGCAGGCCAGTGAGCATTTTGATGGTGGTGGACTTGCCTGCCCCGTTCGGACCAAGGAATCCGAAGAACTGCCCGGGGGCAACGCTGAAGGTGACATTGTCAACGGCGGTGAGCGCGCCGAAGTTGCGGGAGAGCCCGTGGGTCGAAATCGCAGCGGTTTCCATGTGGGGCAAGGATATCAATGTTGGGGGCGGGGGACAAAGGGAGGAGGCCCACACAAAGGTGGGGGGTGTTGGACTCCCACTCATTCACGGTGAAGCTGCGAAGGAATGGGGCAAAGAGAGATGCAGGTTGGGGCGCGGCTAAGTTTTAGATGGCGCGGATCTGTATTTGAGGAACCTTGGGCCTTCTGGCGATTGAGAATCTAAAAGCTCAGAAAATCGTGCATGAGACCATAGGCAATGTCGGAAGGCTCGCGGAGAGAGTACAGCTTGGTGTCTGGATTCAGGTAGTAGAATCCAACCTTCCCGAACTCAGCCTTGATTTCCAAGGTGAAGGCGATTGGGAGTTTGTGGCATCGAAAGAAGATTGAGGATGTGTGCTCGTCATACCCACCCTCAAGTCTTGCTCCATCGTTCTTCCTGGTCATGGCGAAATTCGCTGGGTACCCAAGCTCCCACGAGAGCGCTTCCTCTCCGATTTCGCTGTTGATTGCGTCGCGTTTACTTTTTATTAAAGCTAAAAGAGCGTCCCAGTGGCTTTTCACGTTTGCTAAAGCAGCTTGATTCAGAGCATCGATAGCCAGTCTTTCCTTGTATCTGGCTGCAAGCTCTTTCATGTCGTCGTTGTCGCCGTTTGCCAATGATTTACCCCATGGTTCATGCAGAGTATACGCGAGGGCGCGTTCGAGATTTGGTGTGCTTGGTTGTTAGCCGTTGCCGGCGGATACCATTCGAAAAAACCGCTCTAGCCGCCGTTGCCGGACACGGAGCTCGACTCGTCTGCAGCGTCGACTTCGCCGAGGGGGTCGTACTCGCGGTCGGTGACGGCGACGAGGGCGGCGAGGCGCTCGGCGAGGGCTGGGGTGAAGCTGGCTGAGGTGCTTGAGGGAGCGCGCCAGCTCCAGTTGCCGGAGGGGACGGCCGGGGTGTTCATGCGGGCGGAGGAGTCGAGTTCGAGGAGGTCTTGCGCGGGGACAATGGCCAGCTCGGCAACGCTGGCGTTGAGGGCTCGGATGAGGGGCCAGACCGGGCGGTCGTGAACTGGACCGACATAGGCCTCGACGGCAGCGCGCTCGGCCTTGCTGGCGGTGCGCCACCAGCCCTGGGTGGTGTCGTTGTCGTGGGTGCCGGTGTAGGCTACGGTGCCGGGGGTGTACAGGTGGGGCAGGTGGGGGTGGGCGCCCTTGTTGCTGAAGCCGAACTGCATGACGCGCATGGTGGGCAGGCCAAGGCCGGAGCGCAGGGCTTCAACCTGCGGAGTGATGAGGCCGAGGTCTTCAGCGACGAGGGGCAGGGGCCCAAGTTCGGCTTCGAGAGCCTCGAAGAGGTCCTGGCCGGGAGCTTTGATCCATTCGCCTTTGACGGCGGTTTCTTCCGAGGCGGGGATGGCCCAGTAGGCCTCGAAGCCGCGGAAGTGGTCGAGGCGGACGATGTCGTAGAGGGCGCAGGCGCGGCGGATGCGTGCGATCCACCAGTTGAAGCCGTCGGCCTCAAGGACGTCCCAGCGGTAGAGAGGATTGCCCCATCGCTGGCCGGTGGCGGAGAAGTAGTCAGGGGGGACGCCGGCGACGCGGATGGGCTGGAGGTCGGCATCGAGTTCGAATAGCTCGGGGTGGACCCAGACGTCGGCGGAGTCCATGTTGACGAAGATGGCGACGTCGCCAAGGATGCGAATGGCGCTACGCGCGGCGAGTTCGCGAAGGGCATTCCATTGCTGCGAAAAGGCGAACTGGAGGATCTGCTCGATGGCGAGAGCGCGGCCATGCTCGTGGGCGAACTGGGCGAGGGCCGCGGGTCGGCGGCGACGCAGGGGTTCGGGCCATGCGGTCCATGCGCCGGTGTTGAACTGGCGGCGGAGAACGGCGAAGTAGGCGTAGTCGACGAGCCAGGAGGATTCGGCGGTGCAGAAGGACTCGAAGGCGGCCCATTGTTGAGCCAGAGCGGGATCATGGGGTGCCCTATCGAGGAAGTTGGCGGCGGCTTCGTGGAGCAGGGGGAGCTTGCGAGATTCTACGAGGTCGAAGTCGACGTTGGAGGTCGGGCCGGGGAGGTCGGAAATGCGGTCGTGCGCGATCCAGCCCCAATCGGCGAGGTATTCAAGGCTGATGAGGTAGGGGTTGCCGGCGAAGGCTGAAGAGGCGGCGTAGGGAGAGTTGCCGTATCCGGTGGGGCTGAGGGGAAGGACCTGCCAGATATGCTGGCGTGCGGCGGCGAGGAAGTGGACGAAGTCGTGGGCCGCTGGGCCGAGGTCGCCGATGCCGCCATTTGAAGCGAGGGAGGTGGGGTGAAGCAGCACGCCGGAGGAGCGCAGGAATTCCATGGGAACCATTATCGCTGGCGGGGTGGCAGGAGGGTTTGACGAGTGGCGCGGCGAGGGGTCGATCCGGCGAGATTTACCGGATTGGGAGTTTTACTTCGCTTGCCCGGCACAAAGGATGAGATTGCCGTCGGGGTCTTTAACGATAAAGGTGCAAGCGCCCCACGATTCTGCTTTGAGCGGCTGGACAAGCTCCGCTCCCGCTGAGTGAAACTCGAGGTAGAGCGAATCGACATCATCGACAGTGATGGATGCGGACAGCAGGTTTTCGTTGTTGTCTTTTTCGCGGAGCGGCGAATTCATTTTGGGTTCGTCGAGACGGCGAAAGTTCAACGCGGCGCCGTCCCTGCGAACCTGGGCATAGAAAGGCGGCTCGCCGTAGATGAAGCCGACTTTGAACCCGAGCTTGGTGGTGTAGAACGCGCACGAAGCCTGGATATCGTGGACGAAGAGCTGAGGCTCGGCGGCGAGAAGTTTTGCCGTGGATGGGGATTCGCTGCGGTCGTCGTTCACGCTGTTGACTCCTTCAATGACGCTTGCCAATTCTCAATGCTGGCCTGATTCGCGGTCAACTCATTCTTCAGAATCAGATTCTGAAGTGCTCCTGGCGGGTTGCAAAAGAGACAGAAAAAGAACAAGCCCGCAACGATGAGGCTGCGGGGCTTGGCGGTTATCTGATTTCTGCTTCCGGATTACATGCCGGGGATGGTTGCGGCTTTCTGGAGCTTGGGGTTGAGGGCGATGCGCTTGTTCTTCTTGTAATCGTCCATGGTGGAGCTGACGAAAACGCCAAAGGCCTCGCGGCGGCGCTCTTGCAGCATCTCGTCGCGGGTCTGGTCGAGGTTCTTGGCGATCTCGTCGGCAGTTGGTTCCTTCTTGTCGAGGATCTTTGCGACTACACCGGTGCGGCCCGCGTTGATGGGGCCGCTGACAGCGCCGACGGGAAGCTCAAGCAACTGAGGAGCAACCTGGCCGATCTGTCCGAGGTCAGGCACCTGGTCGCCGGGGCCGACGAGCTCGCTGGTCTTCACGGTGGCACCCACAGCCTTGGCTGCCTTGGCCAGATCCTTCAGGTCGCGAGCGTTGTCGGCGAGCTGCTGGGTCTTGGTGGCGAGGAGCGTGCCAAGCTGCTCATCGCGATAGTCGTCGAGGACGTGGGACTTCCAGTCGGCAAAGGTGGGAGCGTGGGCGGTGTTGATTCCGGTGACCTGGAAGATGGCGTAACCTTCTCCGGTGGGCGCGTACTGCGGCGGATCGCCAACCTTTGAGTCGAATGCCTTTCCGATGACCTGCGAACCGTCAGGCAGCGCTGCAATCACGCCCTGATGGTTGAAGGGCGGCGTGGTAACGAGCTGGAGGTGGTGCGCGGCTGCCGTCTTCTCAAGGCCGTTCTTGATAGCCTCAGAGGTGAGCGCGTGGGCGTAGTTCTCTTCTGCCTGCGCCTCTTTTTCACGGATGAGCGTGGCCTGGATTGTGGGGAGAACCTCGTTGATCGCCTGCTGATGCGCGGGCTGCCGTTCCTCGACCTGCACGATGTGGTAACCGAACTGGCTCTTCACAATCTGCGTGTCGCCGATCTTCTGGCTGAAGATGGCCTTGTCGAACTCGGGGACCATGGTGCCGTGCTGGGCAAAGGGCAGCTCGCCGCCCTTGTCCTTGGAGCCGGGATCGTCAGAGTACTTTTTGGCGAGGTCGGCGAAGTTTGCGCCGCCCTGAATCTGCTTGAGGATGCCCTCAGCCTTGGCTTTGGCGGCGGCGTCGGTCTTGGCGTCTGCACCGGCTGGCACTGCAATGAGGATGTGGCGCGAGCGGGCCTGCTCGGGGGTGGAATACTCGCTCTGGTGCGCGTTGAAGTATGCCTGAATCTCCTGCTGCGTGGGCTGCGGAACGCCGCCAGGCAGATCGTTCGGAGTAAAGGCGAAATAGGTGACCTTGCGCTCCTCAGGCACCGCGGTGGCGTAGCGAGCCGCGTTGGTCTTGAAGAAAGCCTCCAGATCGGAGTCGGAGGGATTGATGGTCTTGCGCAGATCGTCAGAGGAAACTACCGCGTAGTCGAACTTGATCTTGATGTTGCTCTTGCGATAGGCGTCCTTCACTTCCTGATCGCCAACGGTGACGCCGGCGGTGATGAGGGTCTCGAGACGGTGAATGACGATCTCGTCCCTCACCTCGCCCTCAAACTGCGCCACGGACATGTTGAACTGGCGGGCGATGAAGTCGGCGTAGCGCTCCGGGCCAATGAACTCGCCCTTTGGGTAAAGGAACTCGCCGAACTGGCCCTGATGGAGGAAGTGGGAGACGTCGTCGTCCGTGGCGGAGATGCCCAGCTTTTCAGCCTCAGCCAGAAGCACCTGCTGCTCGACGAGCTGCTCGCCGGCGCGCTTCTCAAAGATGTTGAGGATGACGGGATTGTCAGGATAGTGCTGCTGAGCGAGTTGCTGGCGGGCGATCTTCTCGACCCTCTCCTCACTGACTGCCTCTCCCGATGAAAGAAGGCGGCTGTACCAATGAGGGTAAACCGTGGCGTAGGTGTCGGCTGCGGAGGAGCCCTGGCCGGTGAGGCCGGGGATCAGGTAGACCACCATGCCCACCGAGACGACCCCGATGATGACGACAAAGATGGCCTTGGTCATGCGATTGTTTGTTTGCAGGAAACGAATCATGGATGGACTTGAACCTTCGACTCTCTAAGCGCTTGAAGTGGGCAACCTGCCGGTCAGCGGAGGGTGGAGAACCAGGCGGGTAGCGGCCCTGCGTGCGCAAATCTCGCTCGACGCGATCTCTAGAGATTATAGACGACGGGGAGCGAGGGGATCGGGGCAGCGGTGGTGACGGGATGACGATTGACGAACAAACTCAACGGGCGCCGCAATGGATGCAGCGCCCGTGAGGGGATTGAAGTTTTTCATCCCACCCATTCGCGGTGAGGCTGCGAATGGATGGGGCACGGAGCTGATTTCGTGGATCTCGCTTTTCAGCGCCAGTAGTAAACGCCGCCGACCATGTAGTAAGGACGGTAGTAGACCGGCGGATAGCCGTAGGGGTATCCGGCTGCGTAGGGGCCGCCGCCGTAGTACGGGCTGCGACGGTAGAGAGTTGGTCCGCCCTGGTAAAGACCCTCAGCAAGACGCGCTGCCTCCTGCTGGTCAACTGGATCAACAGTGATGGGCTCGTTGAGGTGGAATGTGACGAGGGCTTCGGCCGGAATCCAGACGCCACGACTGCCCTCAGCAGCGGAAGCGCCGAGACCTGCAGCGGCACCGGCACCTGCGCCAATGGCAGCTCCACCACCGCGGCCGACTGCGCCGCCAATGATTGCGCCAATGAGAGCACCGCCGAGGGTGTTGCCGGCGGTTTGGCCAGCCTTGTTCGGCCCTTTGACCTTGAACTGGTCGGAGTTGAGGTCGTAGCTATGGCCGCCGAGGTCAAGCAAAGTGAGCTTGAGGGCCAGGACGGCACTGCCGCCCAGATCGCCGGACTGCCTGGATTCGGTCACGACACCGTGGACGGTGGCTCCGCGCGGAATGGCGAGGACGCCGTTGACGGCCACGTCGCGGATAACTGTGAACTGAACGGGGGCGCCGTCTTTGGCGCGCTTGCTGTCGAGCGACTCAGAGGTGCGGACCTGAACGACCGTTCCCTGAGGAATGGTGACCGGGCCGGTTGCCTGCGCGTAGCGCGGTGCGCGGGGCGGCCCGGGGGCATACTGGGGCCGCGAGCCGTCAGGATAAGGCTGATTTGGATAGGGCTGGGCGGGATAAGGTTGCCCCTGCGCCTGGTTGGGATACTGGCCTTGGTTCGGATACTGAGGCTGTCCCTGAGGCGGATATTGTCCCTGGTTGGGATACTGGCCCTGGTTTGGGGGCGGCGGTGCCTGGCTGGGATACGGCGACTGGCCGGGGACGCTGCCGGGGCCATCCGCGCCCGGCGGAATGGGAGCCATGGAGTCGTCGGGCTCATTGGCTGCCTGCTGGGAGTCAGGTGCAGCCTGCGCGGCCATCGCATCTGCCTGAGGATTGCCGACCTTGAGGTTGTTTTTTACACCTGTGACACCGGAGACGTGGCTGACGATGGTTTCGGCAAGTTCGCGGGAGGCATCGCTCGAAACCGTGCCGGAGAGCGTGACCTCGCCCTGGATGGTTGCGGCGGTGATCATGTCGTTCTTGAGGGCGCGGGAGGCGTCAAGGGCGTGGACGACGTCCATTTCGACCTGACCGTCGGCGCGTTGGCCGGGCTGGGCCGCAGCTTGCGCTGAGTCGGATGAGGCCTGGGGCTGCATGGGGTCCTGGGCCCTGGCGGCGAGACCGCCCAGAGCGACCAGGCCGGCGCAAACAAGAGCCGCCAGAACGACTGACGTGGGAAGGATCGGTTTCAAATATTTAGGGTTCATCGAAGAATCTCTCCTCTACCTGAGTTGATGCTTCAGGTGCTGCTCCGGGGCTCACCAATTTAGACGGAGCACTGGCGAAGCTGTCATGAGTGTGAACCCGGACCGAGGGAAAAAGTTCCGGCACCTGCGTCGCGGCGGCCCGGGCTTCGCCAGCAGGAAGCTACGCCGGGGCATGTTGTCCGGCGGCGCGGAGACGGCGGGCGGCGAAAGCAATGAGCAGGACCGCACCAAGGGCGAAGATGGCGTTACCGATCCGGACATTGAGGCCTGTGCCGCCCAGCACGGGCGCCTGAATGAATGCGTGCCAGGCGTAGCTGAGGGCGGCTCCGGCGGCGAGGGCGAGTTTGTGAGCGGGACGCCAGGCCAGAGTGCGGCCGAAGAATAGGACGAGCGCGGCCACGCCAAGTTCGAGGCCGAGGATGATGGCCGCGGCCCACCAGCCCCATCCTGGGGGCACAACAAGAATGGCGGAGCCGGCGGCGAGGGCGATGAGGCCGAAGAACCAGGGACTGAGGACGGATTCGGCGGGGCCGGTCGCAGTGTTGGCTGGCTGGGGAAGACGGAATGCTACGACGACCAGCAGGATCACAGTCGTGGCGGAGGTGGCGAACTGAGCGGGCGAGGCGAGGAAGTGATCGGTGCGGAAGCCGATGGCGGTGTTGGCGGCGGCTCCAATCAAAAAGAGGATGGCAGTGAGGGCGAGGCCCCACTTGCCGAGCCATGGCGTGGAGGCGTGGCGAGGGACGGTGGCCTCGATGAGGGCGACGGGGGTGGAGATGCTCCAGACGGTGTGGAGGGCGAGAACAAAGATGGTCCACCAGGCGCCGATTCCGAGAGCCGGGATATAGGCGGAATCGAGGAGGTGGAGATGGAGGTGCATGTAGTCGGGGTTGAAGAGGGTTTGGGTAGTGAAAGCCTCTTCGACGATGCCGTAGGCGAGTGCAAGCACCACAATGGTGGGCCATCCCCGACCAGCGCGGCGGGTAATTTCGCGGATGAGCAGCGCGCCGCCACCGTAGAAGGGCGCGAGCACGATGAGGGCTGGGAGCATTTTGATGGGCAGGTTGCCGAGAAGGAACTCGGCAACCAGAGGAGCAAGGAAGACAAGGCCGATGGCGGCGGGGAGGCAGTGACTGGGTTGGGGTTGCGATGAGTCCATGCTTGCCTCTTTCAGAGTGTGAAGATGGCGAGCAAGTTCCTAACTCAACGCTTCGTCGAACGCGGCAGCCAGAGCTGGCAAGCCAAGAAGAAGGTCAGCGCCGAGGTGGACGCGAAGTGCGCGGCGGCCCCGGGATTCGAGGACGGCGAGGTCGCCGGCGGCCTGGGCATCGATGACGATGCCGAAGCTGTAGCGGGCACCGGGAATATCGACGTCGCGGGCGTGGTCGGCGGTGATCTGGAGGAAGACGCCGGCGTTGGGTCCGCCTTTGTAGTCCTGGCCGGTGGAGTGGAGGAAGCGCGGGCCGAAGCCGAGGCAGGTGGCGACGCGCTTTTTGTCGCGGACCTTTTGGCGAAAGCCCTGGATGACGCGCTCGTGGGAGTCGAACATGGGCAGGAAGGCGAGAGCGGCGAAGTAGTCGCCGCGTTGAATCTGGTTGAGGTGGGCGCGGAGGTAGCCGGCCAATGTCTGCGCGGGCGCTGCGGCCTGAAGCGTGGCAGCGTAGGCGGGAGTGGCGTAGAGTTTGACGCCGGAGTCAACGAGGACGGGCTCGCGCGTGGGGAGTGTGCCTGACTTTTCGTATTCAGAGGTAAGGGCGCGGGTCTCGATCTTGGCGCTTTCGACGTCGGGCTGGTTGAAGGGGTTGATGCCCATCACAGAGCCGGCGACGGCGGTGGCGATCTCCCATGTGAAAATCTGGCCGAAGAGCTCGTAGAGGTCGGAGATTTCGATGGCGATGACGGGGTGTCCGGCGGCCTGGAGCTCGGCGACGGCAGCGTCCTGCGAGAAGTCGGCGGTGCCGGTGTACTTGATGTAAGCGAAGATGCGGTCGTTGCCGTATTCAGGGGGATCGGCGATGGCTTCGCGATCGACGGGGGTGATTCCCTTGCCGAGCTTTCCAGTGGATTCGGCGATGAGTTGCTCAAGCCAGGCGCCGAGGTCGTGAATCTCAGGCGAGGTGAAGATGGTGATCTTGTCGCGGCCGGCGTTGTGAGCGGTGCCGAGCAGGAGGCCGAGTTGGACAGCGGGGTTGGAGTCGACGGCAAGCTTTGCCTCAGCGACGGCTTTGCTTGCCTGATCAAGGAGTTTGCCAACGTTGAGGCCGGCGAGGGTGGCGGGGACGACGCCGAAGTTGGAGAGCGCGGAGTAACGGCCGCCGATGGCCGGGTCGCCGTAGAAGATGTAGCGGAAGTTGTCGTCTTTGGCGACCTGCTCCATTTTTGAGCCGGGATCGGTGATGGCGATGAAGTGGGCGCCCGCTTCGTCGCCGACGGCGAACTTCATCTGCTCGAAGAAGTATTGCTTGAGGATGTTCGGCTCGAGCGTGGAACCGGACTTTGAGGCGACGACGATGAGAGTGTCGGGGAGATTGATCTCGTTTCGGACCTCCCAGACCTGGACGGGATCAGTCGAGTCGATGATGCGGAGTTCGGGGAACTCGGGCATACGTCCAAATGTCTTGGCGAGGACTTCAGGGCAGAGGCTGGAGCCGCCCATGCCGACGAGGAGCACAGTATGGAAGTCGGCAGATTTGATTTCGCCGGCTAGCGCGGCAAAGGTGCCAATGTCTTTCTGCTGGCGTTCGACAATGTCAAGCCAGCCCATCCACTTCTCTTCTCCATCTCGGGTCCAGAGGGAGGGATCCTTCTGCCAGAAGCGCTCGATTTTGAGGTTGGAGTGCCAGTCAGCGGCGGCGAGGTCTATGGCGGTGCGAAGTATCTGCGGGAGTGCAAATCGGATGCTCATGTCGTACACCATTTTGCCTGATTCGGCTGAATTTGGGGAGCGGCATGTGGAAGGGAGAGTCGAGACAAACGGAAAAATCGAGGGGGAGCGGGTCAGGAGGCGACGCTGGGCAGGCGGTCGCGGAAGCGGATGATGAGCGGTGCGAGGTGGCGCGCATCCCAGTAACGGGGGCCGTAAACGCTAGGCGCTGAGAGGCTGCGCCAAAGCCAGCCGAGGCCTGCGTGGTCGACCCAAACGGGGATGTGGACCTGGTAGCCGGAGAGGAAGGCGATGGCGGCGCCAATGCAGTGAATGGCGGGGCTGTAGGACAGGTGCTGTTTGAGATAGAGGCCGAGCCGCTCCTGAGTGCCGCCGCCGAGGCCGAGAACGATGTGCCCTGGGCGGCGCTGCTCTAGCTGGCGGAGGAGTTCGCGGTCCTCAAGGTTGGGGCCGTACATGGGAGCGAGGTAGACGTCGTCGCCGGTGAGATGAATGCCGTTTTTGCGAAGCCAGGCTACGTTGCGACCGGCTGCGGCGGGGTTGGGCATCACCCAAAAGCTGGCGCCCTGGGTGCGGAACTGATCGCGGTCGAGCAGGGCACGGAGGTAACGAAGGCCGGAGAGCTTGGGGATACGGTCGCGCTGGATGAGGTTCCAGAGGATGACCATAAGGGCGCTGTCGGCAATGGCAAAGTCGGCGCCGAGGAGGGCGTCCCGGTAGCGCTTGTCGTGGGCGAGATTCTTGAGGGCGGGAGCGGCAGGAACAACGACGAGGCCGCCGTTGCTTGAGACCTGGTCGATGGCATCGTCGGCCGTGCCGACCAGGAATCGGATGCCCAGGATCTGCTGAAAGCGGACTGTCGTGCTCATCCCGGTTCGCTCCTCAACAACTCAAGTTGACTCCCTACGTCCCAATAGAACCGATCACGGTATTCGCAATCTAAACGAAACAGTGGAGTATTCACGGTCTATTCTGACCACTTTCCATCGATATCAGCCAAATCGTCCTGCAGGTCTGCCACGAATCTTGTCACCCTTTTAAAGGACCGGATGACATTACTTCCTCCGACAAGACTCTGAAGAAGCACATTCCCGGGATCGCGAAGCTCTCGTCCCGGGAATTGCCTACTTCGATGCCACGCCGGCCAGCATTTGTTGCTCAATCATCTGTTGCTGAATCCAGGCCATGGTTTTTTCCATACCGTCGCGGAGGCGGATGGAGGGCTCCCATCCCAGGTATTTGCGGATGAGTGTGTTGTCGCTGTTGCGGCCGTTCACGCCCTTGGGAGCCTTGAGATTGTAGGTGCGCAGCAGTTTTACGCCGGCTATGTCTTCCGCTATGTCCACAAGTTGGTTAATGGTGACCAGTTCGCTGGAGCCAAGATTAATGGGTTCGAGGATGTCGCTGTGGAAGATATCAACTACGCCCTTGGTGCAATCGTCGATGTACATGAAGCTGCGCGTCTGGTGGCCATCACCCCAGATTTCGATTTCGTGGTTGCCGGAATGGCGCGCCTCAAGCACCTTGCGGCAGATGGCCGCAGGGGCCTTTTCGCGGCCACCTGTCCAGGTGCCGAGAGGCCCGTAAACATTGTGGAACCGGGCTATGCGGGTCTCCATGCCGTAATCCTCATGGAAGTGACGGCACATGCGCTCGCTGAAGAGCTTCTCCCAGCCGTAACCGTCTTCGGGCAGCGCGGGATAGGCATCTTCTTCCTTGAGCGGTATGACATTCTCGTCCTTCTGCTTGTCGCCGTTGTAGACGCAGGCAGAGGAGGAATAAAAGAAGCGCTTAACGCCGGACTCGCGGGCTGCAATGAGCATGTGGGTGTTGGTGAGCACGCTGAGCATGCAGAGGGCTTTGTTGTTCTCAATGAAGCCCATTCCGCCCATATCGGCGGCCAGTTGAAAAACCGCATCGATGCCTTTGGCGGCCTGAAAGCAACTGTCGCGCAACTGGAGATCGAGGATGCGACTGTCGGCGGCGGGGTTGCACTGGTACCACTCGTCAAAGGGCTTGATGTCGACCGCGCGCACCGAGGCGGCTCCCTGCTCAAGGAGTGTATTCACCAGATGACCGCCGATGAATCCGCCAGCCCCGCAAACCAGAACGTGTGCGCCACGGATTTGCATCAGTTGCAGTTACCCCTTGTTTCGAAATTTGTAATTGCAGTTTCAAGCGCTGCAGGCAATCAGTGAGGCAGGTGGAAGAAATAAGGGCTGGCCGATTTGGCAGAAGTATTTGGGAGCTTCTCGTCCCGGCTCATCTTATAGCTAGTATGGCATATTTGAAGCGTCAGAAAACACCTTGACAGTGCGTGTGACCTGGGCCGGAATGGCTAACTGTTACGTCTGTAACCAGCCTGCAATCAAACGAGAATGAAGAATTCAGCCAGGACGTTTGTGCAGAATTCGAAGGTTGAGTTCTGCCACCAGCGTAAACTCCCGAGTATCCCAGGTTTTCTGAACGGCGAAGAGCTCGTTCAAGAACTGATATCCGCTGACGGCACAACCTCAGATATGGCGGGCAGGGCAAATCTGGGAGTCCATGCCGGGGGTGCAATAACCATCCTCAATCAATAGTGAGGGGTGTGGTGGTGGTAGGGCTTGAACGAGTAAAGGACACCGACAGTTAAGCCCCTGGGTTTCACATAATTGTGGCCAAGGAAGTCGGGCCAGAATTGATATTCATAATCTGCCCGGATATCGAACCTGGGCTTAACCCGGTACTCCAGTCCCGCTCCGGCGGCGAAGAAGTTTCGGGTGTCATGCGTGTAGAGCCTTCCCGAAGGGTAGAGCACATTGATATCCGCGGGGAAATCCTCATTTCCAAAGCCCGCGAGCACCTTGGCCAAGGGATGGAACTTGGCATAGCGGTGCCATCTGTAGATGAGGCCACCTTCGGCCGTATCGAAGCGCAGTCCGGAAGGGTTAGGCTGGCAGTTGGGCGGAACGACACCTTCCGCGCAATTGAAGTCGGCGTAGCCTTTGCTCAACTCCTTGGGCCCCCAAAGGCTCAAGTCGCGGGCTGCGACTTCAATACCAATCCCATTCAGGACATGGGGAATGCGTGAGAACTGCCAGTCAATCCAAAGTGTTCCGCCCTCGATCGGACGGCGATGCCCATTGGCATCCACTCCAGAGTTAGAAAAGAAGGAAGAGCCGCCGAGGCCGACGCTGAGGGGCAAACTTCCTTCCTCAGCGGCCGGAATGACCTGAGCGGACGCAGGGAGGATGAAGACGAAGACTGAGAGTGCAGCCAGATATATTAAGGGCGCCTTCCGGAAAAACATGCAGCTTCTCCTCGCAACCTACTGAATCAATTGGGGGGACAAAAGACCCATTGGGGCCAAGTGTACATCGGCGTCGCCGGAATACAAGGCAAAGATTGCGCAAACAAACGCTGTAGTGATCACCAAAGCACTCTACGAATGAAAACTGCAGGACGGCAACAAACAAATTGGATCCCGATAACCCGCCCGTTCAGTGAAGCAATTGGCCAGCTTCTGCGTTGATGGCTGCAATCAGTGACTTTAAGTGTTTAACACGTTTGGTCGCCAAAAGTCGCGCACTCTTTAGACGTAGTTTGGGTGGCAATTCGTCAACCGCTCTTTGCAAAACAGGAACAACAGAAGAAAACGTGGGGTAGCGGGTATCGCGGCCAACCTTTGCAAAGGCCCGCAGCGCGCCGAGGGCGCCGAGCTGTTCAAGTATGTCTGCGTCGCGCAGGATGGTTGCTTCCGTCTCGATGGGATCGTTCTGTGGCTGATGGGTGGCGATGGCGGAAACCACGGCATCCAGCTTTGCTGCGGGGAAGCCCCACGCGGGGAGGAGTTCACGGGTGCGGGCAATCGTATAAGGGACATGGTCCCAACAAGCGAGTTCATCGGGGTCAGATGGGCGGTGGCCGAGGAAGACTCCGAGGTCATGCATCCAGGCGGCGGCGAAGAGAACGTCGTCGTCGAATCTCCGACCCCTTCCGATACGGGAGGCGAGGGCGTAGAGCCTTGGCTGGTGGCCGAATTTATCGACGGGACGCGCTTCGGCACGAATGTACTCAATCACCGACTTACGCCAATCCGGACCAGGCATATTTGCTCTCCGATCTCTCAATCTACCATCGGAGCGGGATTCGGCTGCTCGAAGCAGATTCGAAGAGAGTGCTGGAAGAGGACTCCGGGCGGAAGATGGGATGGACGTATCCGCGGTTTCGCAAATAGAAAGGCGCCTAAAACGCCGGGGCATGAAATGGATTGCCGGGTTGCAGGGGGAACGGGTAGCCTAGACGAGTAAGCGCACCATATCCTCCCATCCTGACTTCGGAGCCCAATCCCGGATCTGGAACTTGGATTCAGGATCTGAAACGCGGAAAATCGCCCGGCGACTCCGATCCCAAAAACGCTCAAGAACGCATTGAAACGAGATAGAGCCAGCGCATGTCAAAACCAGTTTCAATCTGTGTGATCGGCTCCGGATATGTGGGCCTGGTTGCGGCGGTATGCTTTGCTGAAATCGGCCACCGGGTCATCTGTGTAGACAACGATGAAGCGCGGGTGAAGACGCTGAACGAAGGCGGTGTGCCGATTTTTGAAGATCAACTGCCGGAGTTGCTCGAGCGCCATCGGGACAAGGGCGTGGAGTTCACCACCAACCTGGGCCAGGCGGTGGAGGCGAGCGAAGCGATTTTCATCGCGGTGGGAACGCCACAGGGCGATACCGGCGCGGCCGACCTTTCCTATGTGGAAGCGGTGGTTTCAGAGATTGCGCGGGGCATCAGCGACTACAAGGTAATCGTGGAAAAAAGCACGGTCCCGGTGTATACAAACGAGTGGATTCGCCGGGTTCTGCACCGTCATGGAGTTGACCCGAAGGACTTTGACATCGTATCGAACCCGGAGTTCCTGCGTGAAGGGACGGCGATCAAGGACTTCATGCACCCGGACCGGATCGTGGTGGGGACCACCAGCGAGCGCGCGGCAGGGGTGCTGCAACGTATCTACGAGCCGCTGACCGGGGGCAGCTACTATGAGCAGCCTGGCGCGATGAAGGGCGCCTGCAGCAAGGAGAATCCGGCAAAGCTGCTGGTGACCTCGGCGCAAAGTGCGGAGATCATCAAGCATGCGTCAAATGCCTTCCTGGCGTTGAAGATCTCGTTCATCAATGCCGTGGCAAACCTGGCCGAGGCTGTGGACGCAGACATCGAGGACATTGCGGCCGGCATGGGCATGGATAGCCGGATTGGGCCGAAGTTTCTGCGCGCGGGGCTTGGCTACGGCGGTTCGTGCTTCCCCAAGGATGTGGCGGCCTTCCACTGGGTCGCGCAACAGCACGGAATCGACTTCCAACTGCTCAGAGAGATTCGCAAGATCAACGAAACGCAGAAGGATGTTTTCTTCAACAAGGTACTCTCGGCGCTGTGGACGCTTCGCGGCAAGAAGCTGGCCGCGCTGGGACTGGCCTTCAAGGGAAATACAGACGATATCCGCGAGTCACCGGCGCTGGAGGTGATCCGCAAGCTGCTGGATGCCGGCGCGATTGTCACGGCTTACGATCCGGCGGGGATGGACAGGGCAAAGGAAGTGCTGCCGGGTTCCGCAAAGATGCGTTACGCGGATGACCTTTATTCGGCCGCGGCGGACGCAGATGCGGTGCTCATTTTGACTGACTGGAAAGAGTTCGGGACGATAGACCTGGTGAAGCTGAACCGGGTTGTAAAGTTCCCGATTGTGGTGGATGGGCGCAATCTTTATAAGCCGCAAACCATGCTTGACCATGGGTTTACTTACGTGAGTGTGGGCAGGCCCGCGGGCTATCAGGCGCAGCAGGGGAAACCACGCAGCATGGTATCCTGAGGCCAATTGCTTCCCTCCCCGCTTCTAACTTTCCTGGGAAGTGATGCTGCGCCTGAATTGTTTCTCATTTGAACGGAGCGAGAGCCTCTTACGATGCATGTCCTTGTTACAGGCGCAGCGGGTTTTTTGGGGTCGCATCTTGTAGATCGTCTGTTGGCCGATGGCCACACGGTGATCGGCGTCGACAACCTGTCGACCGGGACCCTGGAGAATCTTGCCCACCTGACAGGCAACTCCGGCTTCACATTTCAAGAGAGAGACATTTGCCAGCCATTTGATGTGGGTCGTGTGGACTACGTGTTCAACATGGCTTCGCCTGCTAGCCCGCCGGAGTATTTGCGTTTGGCGATCGAAACTCTCCGGGTAGGTTCAGCAGGAACGGAGAATGCGCTGCAGATTGCCGCCCGGTACGGAGCAGGGCTCCTGCATGCTTCGACTTCCGAGTGCTATGGCGATCCACAGGTTCATCCGCAGACAGAGGACTACTGGGGGAACGTGAACCCGGTGGGTCCTCGGTCGGTGTACGACGAGGCAAAGCGGTATGCTGAGGCGCTGGTTATGGCCTACCACCGCTCGCGTGGCGTGAATACTCACCTGGTGAGAATCTTCAACACCTACGGACCGCGATTGCATCCGAGCGATGGGCGAGTGATTTCAAACCTGATGATGCAGGCGTTGCTGGGCGAGCCGCTGACGATCTATGGGGACGGCAAGCAGACGCGGAGCTTCTGCTACGTTGACGACCTGATCGAAGGAATTCTGCGGCTTTCGCGGTCAGCAGAGCACATGCCGGTGAACCTGGGGAATCCCGACGAGTACACGATTCTGGAGTGCGCGAAGGCGATTCTGGAGGTGACAAAGTCGCGGAGCGAATTGCGGTTTGAGCCACTTCCCCAGGACGACCCAACGCGGCGATGCCCCAACATCGCCCGGGCAGAGAAACTTCTGGGATGGATACCACAGGTTTCGCTGCGAGAAGGGCTGACGAAGTCGCTGGATTTCTTCCAAAGCAAGGTTCAGGCACAGCTCGCAACCCGCGGCTGAAGCGAGCGGCCAGGTCTTTCCGCGCGATCGCCCCTGAACTCAATAAGCCTGCCCAGGCGCGCCAATCACTGCCGAACAATTGATTCCCTGCACAAGGGGATTTCCCCCAGAAGACCGGAGACCGTCCGTCACGGGCAAAAACACATTCAGGTATGTAGAATTGGTCCGGCTTGAATTGGGAGGAGTTGGTCCAATGAAACGATTTACATGGATGGTTGTGGTGATGCTGACCGCGATGCCGGCCTGGGGCGCGAAGAAGGTCACCGTGCAGCAACTCAGAGACATGCTGGTGCAGATGCAGGCGGCAAAGAAGACGGATGAAGAAGTTGCCACGGCGCTGAAGCAGGTGGTGCTGAGTGAAGAGTTGACGCGGTCGACGATGAACAGCCTGGTGGATTACGTTCCGGGAAAGTTTTCGACCGAGCAGATCTATGTGCTGGAAGCGCGAAGCGCAACCCTGGCCCCTCCGGCCGATGACCTGCCCAATGCTGCCGCACCGGACGCGGCAGCCCAGAAGGCGATGCTGGACAGGGCGGCAGAGTATGCCACGAAGACCTACGGCGCGCTGCCTCATCTGGGGGCAACCAGGACGATGGTGCGGTTCCAGGATCACGTGGAGCAGGGACCCCTCACCTCAGGCCTGCAGAACAGTGCGATCAGCGACGCGGGCGCCAATCCAAACCTCGTGCTTCCAAACCAATTTGTCCACTACATCAATTCGACCGAGGCACAGGTGGATTTTGTGAACGGCGCGGAGAAGAATCCGATTCCGCAGGAAAAGGGACAGTGGGGCGCGAACGGGATGCTCGCCCTGCTGGGACAGGCGCCGGTGTTGAGCACGGTCTTCGAGGAAGCGCAAAAAGCTGGAAAGATCCGCTTTCTGCGCTGGGAACTGGTGAACGGCAAGCAGGCTGCGGTGTACGCCTTCAACGTGGACAAGAAGAACACCCACTATGCGGTGGATGACTGCTGCTTCCCCGATGTGGGACAGGCGGGCAGAGTGTTCTTTTCCTCGGCTTCCATGCCGGGCGGCGGAGGGGCCAAGGGTAACCTGCAGACCACAACGAGTTGGAACTTCTACAAGGCGACCGTGCCGTATCACGGGGAGATCTTCATCAATCCTGAGACGGGGATCGTAGTCCGGCTGATCACGCAGGCGGAGTTCAAGAACTCTGACGTTGTGCACCAGGAGGACCAGCGCATCGACTACGGGCCAATGCCGGTGGGAGATAAGACCCTTGTTGTGCCGGTGCGGGCGGTAATCAACACCGAGGATGTCCCGGGCGGTGACTCAGGGGCGGCGAATTTCAGCCTGCGGCACACAATGTTCACCGCGGAATACAAGGACTTTCACGCGGGAAGCTAGGGCGAGTTTGCGAATCGGTCGCGGCGGCGAGCGGGCCGTTGCGACTTTACTGTAAGTCACGCGGATTTTTCTTCGAGCGCAGATTTACTGCCGATAACTCGTCTGTTAGTCTTTGCAATCATGCCCCGAAATTGCTCCCGCTTTGCAACTGCAATCGTTCTGCTCTCGCTGTGCCAGCTTGCGCCTGCACAGAAGTTTCAGCCCAAGACGATCCAGTTCAAGGGCGCGCCTGAGTACTCCGACCAGGAACTGCTGGCCGCGGCGAATCTCAAGCGGGGCATTGTTCTATCGGCGGCGGAGATGAACGACCACTCCAAGCGGTTGATGGACAGCGGCGTGTTCGACAGCGTCACCTACAAGTTCGACGGCGTGGACATGGTGTACCAACTCACGGTTGCGCCCCAGCTTTTTACGATTCACCTGGACAATCTCCCGCTCGCGCCCGGACCGGCGCTCGATGCCCGGATTCACGATCAGTTCCCGTTGTATCACGGGAAGGTTCCGGCCGAGGGGACGCTGCTGGACGGCGTGATCAAGGTGCTGGAGCAGGCACTGGTGGACGAAGGGATTCAGGCCACGGTTACGGCGACGCCGATGGGCACGCCAGGGACAAGCCACGTGACGGCGATGAGCTTTTCAATTTCCACGCCTCCGGTGATGGTGGGGACAATCGCAGTGAAGGGCGTTTCACCGGAGTTGGCAGCAAAGGTAAAGCGGTTGGCTGACCGCACCACGGGGACGCCGTATTCCACGGACAACTCAGCGGCGAATTTGGAGCACGCGTTCAGCTCCTTTTATGCCGATGAGGGGTATGCGGCAGTGAAAGTGCACGTGGCGCGAGAGGGCGACTTTACGGTGGATGCAACCGCCGTGAATGTGCCGTATGTCGTGAGGATCGAAGAGGGGCACCTCTACAAACTGGGTACGATTCACCTGCCGGCGGACTCGTTGGTGACACAGGCAGAGCTGGATAAGTGGGTGACGATGCAGACATCCGCGGCACAACCGGCGGCTCCGTCGAAGGGCGCGACGGTGCGTGGGATCTGGGCGGCAATCTCAGCGCGTTACAAGGCGAAGGGATACCTGGATTGTGCCGTGGTTCCGCATCCGGAGCTTGATGAGACAGCCAGCGTGGTGAATTACACGGTGGAGATCAAGCCGGGGTCGGTGTACAAGCTGGGGCTGCTGCGGTTTGATAACGTGAGCGACGAGTTGAGGAAGCTGCTGATGCGGAACTGGCAGATGATGCCTGGAGATCCGTTCGATGAGAGCTATGTGGCGGGGTATATCGTCTCGGCGCAAAAGGCCGACCCAGTGCTGATGCGGACCCTGTCCGGTGTCAAGATGACGTACACCATGATGGCCAACCCGAATACGCACGAGGTGAATTGCGTGATCAAGCTGGAGAGGGTTCACTGAAACGATCATCCGGTCAGACAGCCATGGTGAAGCGGTCGCTCGCGGCCCCGCAGGCGGTCTTAGCATCTCGTTTGAGGAAACTGGGGTTTACCTGCACTCCCCAATTCCCTGCTGAATCGTTTCGGCGAATTGCCAACCAGGCCCGTACCGAGCGCCATGAACACTATGCGATGCAACTGCACCTGAAGTGGCCGGGTTTCATAATGCGGTACATTGGATTTTCGTTTGAAGGTTGATGCACATCTTTTACGCCTTCTTTGCTTGTAAAGGAGGAACAACTGATGCGTGTCACTCTATCTAGCGTGGCCCTGTCTCTGGTGCTTATTTCCGGCTGCAAAGCCGGAGCATCCGACTACTCCCTGATCGGCACCTGGGTCACAGCCGACAACCCCATTCCCGCTGGCTGCAATAGCAAAGTGGTCTTCACCGAAATGACGATGTACTTCGAAAGCCCGGCTATACCGAACCTGATGCCCGCCAGCAAAGGCACCGTCAACGTGCTCTACGGCGGCGATCCGAAGAATCCTAAACAACAGGTAGTGCAGAACCCGGTGACCATGATGATGGACGATTGGACCTTCAGCGACCCGAAACATGCGATCTCGGGCAACGTTGCGCAGTGCCATTACGTCAAGCAATAGATGCTGCTCTATGCCCCTCAGGCCTTCGGTAGGCTCAGCGCGCCCCCTGCGGCCTTATGAATGGCCGTTCAGGGCTTGAGCAGGTTCATGCCCGTCTAAAGCATCACGGCTGGAAAAGCAATTGCTGCGTCGGTATGCTCATGTGCATGCCCCACTCAGCGATGTTTGACAGCATGTTTCACCTGCCGCTTTCCATTCTGGAGAAGCTTGCGCGACCGGTCATTGTTTACCTTGTGCTTGTGGTTCTTCTGCGCATTTTTGGGAAGCGCGAACTGGCGCAGTTGAACCCCTTCGACCTGGTGGTATTGCTTTCGCTTTCGAACACCGTGCAAAACGCGATCATCGGGGACGACAACTCGGTAACGGGCGGGATCATCGGCGCGTTTGGTCTGCTGGCGATCAACTGGCTGGTGGTTCGAGTGCTGTTTCGGTCGCCCAAGTTGACGCGCACCCTTGAAGGAAGATCGACGGTGTTGATCCGGGACGGCCAAGTCGACCAGAAGGCCCTGGATCGCGAGTCGCTCTCCCGGGAAGACCTTCTTTCCGTCATTCATAAACAGGGATTTTCGGGTATCCACGCGGTGAAACGCTGTGAACTCGAGCCGAACGGAACGTTTTATGTGGAGGCATTTGAGCCGTCCACTTACGAAAAGCACCAACTGGAACTGCTGGCCAAGATTGACGCGCTGGCAAAGGAGGTTGCGGCGCTGAGGGCACGGCCGGGGCTGGGAGCCGAGGGTTAGGCGAAGGCTGGAGCGGCGCGGAATTATTACCGTTGCGTATATATCCGTAGTGGATATATATTGGCGATGGCCTGAATGCGCGCCTGCGACGTTGAATCCGGCCGAGGAGGAGATTGGATGGATCTGAAGTTCAGATTCAATTCCCTTGCTGCCCTGACGCTGACAGTGCTGTACAACGAGTTCTTCAGTTTTACGAAGCACGATCCGGCGGTGTCGGCAATTATGCCGTTCGGAGACGATCCTTACGACTCGGTTGCATCCGTGGCGCTGATCGTGTCGATTTTGCTGACAGTGCTGGCCCTGATTCGCGCCTTCAGGCCATACGGGCAGGGAGGCGCACCGGCGCTGAGCAAGCTGTTTCTTGGGCGCGCGCAAATGGCGATCGCGCTTGGCCCTTTGGTAGCGCTGGTCGGCGATGGGATTGCGATGGCGCGGCACACATCCGCGTGGATGGGAAAGGCGGCAACAGGAGAGCTGCTTGAGCTGATGGCCGGCATGGCGGCTGCGTCACTTGCGCTGGTCATTTCGATCCGCTTTTCGATGCGGGGTATGGGGCCGCGGCCATCTGCGCAGGTGCCCTGGAGATTGGCAACGATGATCGGCATCGTCTGCGCCGTTGCGCTTGCCACATTTCCCGAGGCTGCAATCGCGAACGTCTTCCTCCATTTCGTGGCGATCGTTGCGGGGTTTGTGATTTTTCTCGCACCACTGTCTGCGCTGGTGGTTGCCCTGTTGCCAGACTCGACCGAGGGAGCGGTGGAGCGCGGTGGTCAGCAAGGGGCTCGGGTGTGGATTCAGTGGGCCTCGGTGGCGGCGGTGGGAGTTGCGATCGGCACATCAGTCCTGCTGCTGGATTTGCTGGTGGATGGGAACCAGGAGATTCCGGCGAGGAAGATCGTGCTGGTGTCAACGATGTTCATTGTCGCGGGCACAGCAGCGTTGCTCACTGCCTTCGCGTTTCTCAGAAAGCCGTTGGGGCTATTCCGCAAGGTTACGGAGGCCTGATGGCAAGGCTTTCGGGGTTGGCTGAGTGCATTTCAAGAGCTCTTCTAATTTCTGTTGCAGATATATCCGTTGCGGATGTATATTGCATTCATGGCTACTGAAATCGCACCCGATGCTCCGCTTTCCCCGGCCGTGTTTGCGATTCTGCTTTCGCTGGCCGAGGGCGAAAAACATGGCTACCAGATGATGAAAGACGCTCGATCGCCGGAGGGCGGCGGGGTGAGGCTTGGCCCTGGAACGCTTTACGGGTCGATTGATCGCATGATGCGCGATGGGCTGGTTGAGGAGTCGGGCACCTCCGATGATGAACGACGACGGTACTACCGGCTGACGCAGCATGGTCAGACTGTGCTGGCTGTGGAGTTGGCGAGGCTCGACGCCGCAGTGAAAGCGGCACGGCGGATGGGCCTGATTCCGCAGGGAGGCCGGTCATGATGAGAGCCGAACGACTGGAAGGTCTGTATGTGGTGGCGCTGCGGCTGTATCCTGCGCGGTTTGCAGAGGCCTATGCGCCGGCAATGCGGCAGAGCTTTCGCGACGCGCTGGGGGATCGCACGGTGGCGCGTCGTGAGCTGATTCCGCTGGTGCTTCGGGATTTGATTACTTCCCTTTTCAAGGAGAATTTCGCCATGTTGTATGAAACGTTTGGACGTCCCGCGATTGTCTATAACGCGCTGGTGTTGATTGGGCTCTCGACGGGGCTGGCGCTGGCGTTGAACACGATTCCCCAACAGGTGCTTCGGCAAGGAGCGAACGATCCGCAGATTGCGATGGCGGGTGACCTGGCGGCCCGTCTGGAGAGCGGAGTTGCGCCGTCGGCGGCGGTTCCTGCAACTGATGGTGTGGATATGGCGCGGAGCTTGTCGCCGTTTGTAATTGTGTATGACGAGCAGGGGAAGCCGGTGGCTAGCCAGGGGGTGCTGAATGGGCAGACTCCTGCACCGCCGCAGGGTGTTTTCGATTATGTTCGGCAACACGGCGAAGAGCGAGTGAGCTGGCAGCCGGTGCTGGGGACAACGTCGAACAATGACGAGAAAACTGTGTTGAATGGCGGAGGGACGCCGCAGCGAGGCCATGGAGTGCGGATTGCGGCGGTGATTCAGCGGGTGGGCGGCGCAGGCGGCGGGTTTGTGCTGGCCGGGCGCAACATGCGCGAGGTGGAAGCGCGGGAGGCGCAGGTGGGGCAGTTGGCGCTGCTCACATGGATCGGGATGATGGGCGTGATTCTGGTGGGGACGGGGGCGTATGGGTGGTGGACTAGGGCGAAGGCGGCGTGAAGGAAGGCTAGCGGCCCTCTCCCCACTCGCGCCGTGCTTCTTCGTGCTTTTCCGCAAGGAACTCGTCCAATATGCCGTCCAAGCTCCCGCGGCTTTTGATGATGTCGTCTCTGATGCTCTTGAGTGCCATGGCTTGGCTTATGAGGGTGATCGTGCCGTCCATGGCGAACACACTCAGACGATCGCCTGGCTTGAGGCCAAAGTGGTCGAGGATTGGCTGAGGGAGGTTTACGCTCCCATCATCGCGGAGAACTACCAAGTCCGTCATAATGTCCATCCACTCATAATCATTGCCGATCGCAGTGTAGCCATGCAGCCTTCCGCCCATGGACACTCTGCACGTGAAGAGAATTCGTTGGGCGAGGATTTGCAGGGGCTGAAGCCCAACATTCTTTTTTGGCCTTATCGGCACGACTGAAGTCGTGCCCTGATACAGAGCAGGACTGTTTGATTTATCAGTACGACTGAAGTCGTGCCCTGATACAGAACAGCTTGCACAGAAATCTCCAAAAGCAATTCTTTCGCGGGCTGGCTATTCGCACACGTCGAGATCACTCCCACTCGATGGTGCCGGGGGGTTTGCTGGTGATGTCGTAGACGACGCGGTTGATGCCGCGGACTTCGTTGACGATGCGGTTGGAGATGCGCTTGAGGACTTCGTAGGGGAGCGGGGTCCAGTCGGCGGTCATGCCGTCTTCAGAGTGGACGGCGCGGACGGCGCAGGTGTAGGCGTAGGTGCGCTGGTCGCCCATGACGCCAACGCTCATAACGGGAAGCAGGACGGCAAAGCTCTGCCAGATCTGGTTGTAAAGGCCGGCGGATTTGATTTCGGCGACGACGATCTCGTCGGCTTCCTGGAGCAGGGCGACGCGCTCGGGGGTGACTTCGCCGAGGATGCGGACGGCGAGGCCGGGGCCGGGGAATGGCTGGCGGCCGAGAACGTCGTCGGGCATGTTGAGATCGCGGCCGATGCGGCGGACTTCGTCCTTGAAGAGGTCGCGCAGGGGCTCGATGAGCTTGAGCTTCATGTGCTCGGGCAGGCCGCCGACATTGTGGTGGCTCTTGATGGTCTGCGAGGGGCCGCGGACGCTGGAGGATTCGATAACGTCGGGGTACAAGGTTCCCTGCACCAGCCAGTCGACTCCTCCCGTTTCTTTCGCGATGCGGGTGGCCTCGTCGTCGAAGACGGCAATGAACTCTGCGCCGATGCGCTTGCGTTTCGTTTCGGGGTCGGTGACGCCGGCGAGCTGGGCGAGGAATCGCTCTGAGGCGTCGACGGCGACGATGTTGAGGCCGAGCTTGTCGCGGAGGTTCTTCTGGACGCTCTGGAACTCGTTTTTGCGCAGGACGCCGTTGTTGACGAAGATGCAGGTGAGCTGGCTACCGATGGCCTGGTGGACGAGGACCGCGGCTACCGAAGAATCTACACCTCCTGACAGGCCGCAGATTACGTGGCCGGATCCGACCTTTTCGCGAATGCCGGCGACGGTGGTCTCGATGAAGTGAGCGGGGGTCCAGTCGCCGCTGGCGCCGCAGATCGAGAAGACGAAGTTTTTGATGAGTTGCGGGCCGAGGGGGGTGTGGTGGACCTCGGGATGAAACTGCACTGCCCAGATGCGGCGGTCGGGGTTGGCGATGCCGGCGAGGGCGTTGGAGGTGACGGCGGTGCGGTGGAAGCCGGGGGGCAGCTTTTCAGCCTCGTCGCCGTGGGACATCCAGACCTGCATGGTGGCGGGCAGGCTAGCGAACAATGCTGTTGAGCGGTCCTCGATCTGCACCTCGGCGTGACCGTACTCGCGCAGGGGGGCGGACTTAACGTGGCCACCCATGTGGTGAACGATGAAGTGGAGGCCGTAGCAGATGCCGAGTGTGGGCAGGCCGAGCCCGAGGATCGCGGGGTCGGCGGCGGGGGCGTCAGCGTCGTAAACGCTTGAAGGTCCGCCGGAGAGGATGATGCCGATAGGCTTGAGGGCCTGAATCTCGGCGAGCGGGGCCGTGCAGGGCAGGACGACGGAGAAGACGTTGAGTTCGCGGATGCGGCGGGCGATGAGCTGGGTATACTGCGACCCGAAGTCGAGAATAACGATTGTCTGGGTGTCCACGTATCAGTGTGGCAGTCGCACGGGCGAGCTGTAAAGATCGGAAAACCAGGCAGAAATCGCGTCCCAACCAGAAGCGCACGAAGCGCTGCGCAGATTTCTGTTGACACGGTCCCATTGGTGCGTGGTAGCTTACCGTAAGTGGACACTTACCTACAGGCAGGACTCGATGCATTGGGCGACGCTACGCGGATGGCGATCTTCCAGAAACTCTCCGCTGGACCGCTGGCCGTGAACGAACTGGCACGGACGATGCCGGTGAGCCGGCCGGCAGTGTCGCAGCACCTGAAGGTGTTGAAGGATGCAGGACTGGTGATGGACACCAAGGCCGGAACACGGAGGGTCTACACATTGAATCCTGAGGGCGTGGCCCGCCTGCGCGAGCATTTTGACCAGATGTGGACGCAGGCGATGAGCGCCTTTCAAACCGCAGCAGAAGCGAAGCCCCCAGGAGGAAAGAATGTCAAACCCAGTGGAAGGCCCAGTGGATGAGTGCGTCGTACGTAAGAGCGTGGTGGTAAAGGCGCCGGTAGAGCGGGCGTTCAGCGTGTTTGTGGAGCAGATGGAGACGTGGTGGCCGGCGACGCACCACATCGGCAAGACGCCGTTTGAGGCGATCTTTGTGGAGCCGATGGTGGGCGGGCGGTGGTATGAGCGCGATGTTGACGGGAAGCAGGTGGACTGGGGCAAGGTTCTGGCGTGGGATCCGCCGCACCGCGTGACTTTGTCGTGGCACGTGGGACCGGGGCACGACTCACCGGACTGGTTGTGCGATCCGGACCCGGCGAAGGCGAGCGAGGTGGAGATTTGCTTTACGCCTGAGGGGCAGTCGGCGACGCTTGTGGTGCTGACGCACAGCAAGTTGGAGCGGCACGGCGAGGGCTATGAGCAACTGCGGGCGCTGTTCGATGGGCCGGGCGCATGGAGCGGAATTCTGGAGTGCTTCGCGAAGAAGGTGGAAGGAGAGCGGGGATGAACAAGCCGGTAGTGTTTTTGCGCGTGGCGTCGGTGCTGACGCTTGTTCACGCGGTGCTGCATACGATTGGCGGGGTGTTTGGCAAGACCGCGCCGGGCCCCGCCGCCGTGGCTGTTGCGGCGATGAAGGCTAATCAGTTCCCGCTGATGGGGAACATGCGCAGCTTCTGGGACTTTTACTTTGGCCTCGGTCTCGCCCTCAGCATCTCGATGACGGCAGAGGCGATTCTGATGTGGCAGTTGGCATCCCTGGCGAAGACGGAAGCTCGCCGGCTTCGTCCGATGATGGCGACGTTTTTAGTGGCCTACCTGCTGATCGCTGTGAACTCGTATGCGCATTTCTTTCCGGCGCCGGTAGTCTTCGAGATCATCATCGCCGGGTGCTTCGGGGCTGCTATTGCGACGGCGAAGGAGAGGGCAGCCTGAGAGGGATTCGATCTGTCGGCTTTGGTATCCCCCACCGAGCGAGGCAAGCTCGTTGTCTCCATCAAGCCAGGTAACTCGTCGGCAGGAACCATAGCCACATCCCGCGCCCCACGCCTGCGGACGATCACCAATTCCCGGTCATCCGTCACCTGGTCCAGATACCCGGTAAGCCTCTTGCGCAGAGCGGCGTAGTTAATCAAGACGGCCATGCCGAGAACCCTCCAGGCGTAAATGTTCGGTTCTTGATATAGATATCCTCAAAAGTACGAAGTTGCTCATCCCTCGGCAGCTTCGCGGCTCCTGCCTCCGGGTCGCATGGATCTGCTCCGGCCAGAAAGACCTTTGGCTTGAACTGCCTTGTCTCGGCGGCTGTCAGGCGTTCGAGGTGGGGTCCGCGGGCAGCCCCCACCCGGGAGCAGAGTTGACGATTCAAGCTTGGCGGAATCAGGTAAGGAATGAGCAACGGGCGGGTTGACTTTTGCTAAGGACGGGCCGTCAAAGGAGCAAGCAACCGAAGAAATGATGACGGTCTCGGTTCAAAGGCATGGAACCTTGGAACCGTGGGCTAAGAAAAGTTCGCAGGCACGCAATATGCGGAGGGAATTGGCCTGAAAAGGCCTGTCTTCCGTGGAAACTAGGCACAACGGACCCTTGGCTTTTACAATGCAACAGGGACCCGTCCCAACCCAGCCCTGCTGCGGAACGATCAAACCTGGCGGCACACGCCTGACCGGGATGAAGGAATGGCATGAAGTTTACGAAATTCGGCAAGGCACTTCTGATGAGTGCGCTCTCGGTCGCGGTCATCTTTGGCGTGTCCTCTTGCATTCAGAGCTATACAGTCGGCTATTTGTATGTGACAGGAACACTGACCGCGGGGACCGCTGGTCAAGGCATCATCAGCGGGTTCAAGATCGACCACAACACCGGCAAGCTGAGACCAATCAATACGCTTCCAGTCTCCTCGGGGGGATCGTATCCGATCCGTGCGGTCCTGGTGCAGGGGAGCCGATTCCTCTATGTGCTGAACCGGGGAACGAATGCGGAGGGCGGCGAGACGTGCACGCCTGCAGATCCCTGCCAGTCAAATATCACCGAGTTTGCGGTTGGCGGCAACGGCGTGCTGACGGTGCAGGAGACCTTCTACACGCAGGGCCTGAACCCGTTCCGCATGGTTGCGGATGCTCCTGGAAATTTCCTTTACGTTCTGGACCATGACTCCCCTTCGGCGGCGGCCTGCTCGCTGGCACTGGGCGCGGGCGTGACAACCTGCGCCGACGTCACGGCGTTCCAGATCAACTCGACGACCGGGCGGCTGCAACTGGTAGTGAACGCGCAGGTGACGGCGGCGAATGGGGCGGCATTGCCCTACTTCCCGGTTCCGGCCAACCCGATCGACTTCTCGCTCTCGCAGGGATACATCCTGACTGTGAGCGGAACGCCGGCCACGGGCGACTCGGTATTCCCGTACACCTATAACCAGGGCAACGGCCAACTGACCATCAATCAGAACTCCGCTCAGGCACTCGGGATCGGGGAAGCAACCGCAATCGTGAACGCAGGGAATTACGTCTACGTTCTCGACGATGAGGGAACCCTGGTGCCCGGAACTGGAGCATCGAGCCAGATTCTTCCCTTCAGTGTGGGAAGCAACGGCTCACTGCAGGCCCAGACCGGCGGTGTTGTAGCGGACGACACATCGCTGAACAACCCGATCTACATGATTCTGGAGTCGAAGACGAAGTTTGCCTACGTCATCAACCAGGGAAACAATACGCAAGGGACAAACGCGCAGAGCGGCATCTCAGGATATGTTCTGGACCCAACCACTCACGCGCTGAGCTTCATTGCGGGCGAACCATTTGGATCAGGAGCCGGACCGCAATGCCTGGTGGAAGATCCATCGAACCAGTTTGTTTACTCGGCTGACTTCAATGACTCGTCCGTGACTGGCCGAGTGGTAGACCCGAACTCAGGAGTACTGAACCAGATGCGCGTCGCAAGCACGTTCTCCCTGGGGGGACCGGCGACATGGTGCCTGGTGGATGGCCGCACGAGCTAAGCAGTAGAGCGCGGGTGAAGGGTTGACGTTCTCGCCGTTAGGCGATCGTCAAAACCCTTCGCCGGCGGCGACCTTTTAAATAAACAGCCGAATGCGGGGACCGGAACGGCGGCCACCCCGCATCTCGATTCCAAACCGGAATTTGCGGGCGTGCTGGCAAGGGCGCCTGGATGAAAGATGCGCATGAAGTTCAACAAACCTAGCCAGCTCGCGCTGGTCGCTGTTGCCAGCCTGCTGGTGGCCACGATGCTGACGGCCTGCGAAACACTGACTGTCGATTTTGTCTTTGTGACGAGCGCGCAGGCGGCGGGTCCGAATAACTACGGAGTAATTGACGTCTTCGAGATCAACTCAGAGTCTGGCCAGATGCGCCAGATTCCCACATCGCCATTCCCCTCGGGCGGCCGGAATCCGGTGGCGGAAGCTCTGACCTCGGACAATACAAACCTCTTTGTGGTGAACAAGGACGACAACACGATCGTGCAGTTCATCATCGGCAACGACGGAAAAGTCTATGCGCAAAACACCACCAATACGCCGGGCATCTTCCCCATGGCCGTGGCAGTGAGCGGATCCAATCTGTTTGTGGTGGACACCTATCAGCCCCTGCCGACCTGCTCTCCCGCGGCTCCTTGCTCAGGGTCGATTGGCGCATTTCCGATCAGCACAGCCACCACGGGCCATCCGCCGAGCCAGTACCTGGACGCCCCGATTGCGAACGGTGACCTGAACTATTGGCCCTTGAATCTGCCCGGCAAGCCGAACGATGTGATCGTTCCTACGTCAATCAATGTGCTGACGTCCGGCAGTTTCCTCTACGTGTCGGCCTATGACGCCTCCGTGACGCCGAACGTGGGATATGTTTTTGGTTTTGCCAACAACTCGGGAGCGCTGACGCCGCTGAATGGCGGCGTGCCGTTTTTTGCGGGGACCCATCCTTCAGGAATCGCGAGCGACGCCTCGAGCACCTACCTGTATGTGACGGACTCAGCGAATTCGAATGTCCTGGGCTACGCTGTTTCGTCAGGCATGCTGACGCCGCTCGCAGGCAGCCCCTATAAGGCAGGTGGATCGCCCTCTTCGGTGGTGGTGGATCCAACCTACCCGTTTGCCTATGTAGCCAACGCGCAGGACTCGTCTGTGACCGAGTACTCCATGAGCAACGGAGTGCTGACGAGCCTTGGAACCATGGCGACTGGGCTCCAGCCTGTAGCGATTGGGATTGACCCTTCAACAAATCACTTTCTGTATACGGTGAATTTTCTGGGCAACAGCGTGGACGGAACGATCTCAGGATTTGAGCTGAACACCACCTCCGGAGCGCTTCTTGTCTCACAGAGCTCACCGTACAAAGCAAACCCACTCCCGACTGCTGTGGTTGCAATTCCACACAAAGGGACTGGCGCGGGAATTACGAAATAGACAGACGGACGGGAGACCGGAACCGGCTGGATCGAAACAGCCCGTAAGCGCTTTTACAATGGTTACGGGACAACTAAACGAGAATGGATGGGGCCGGGAAGCGAAGGTCCTTGACGAAGGAAGCGCATGAAGTTGAGCAAACTGAGCCGGACGATTCTGGTCTCTTCCCTGGGGCTGGTGGTAGCCACCCTATTGACGTCCTGCGAGATCGTAACGATCGACTATGTTTTCGTGGCCAACTCCGCAGGCTCCGGTTCGGGCACCACGGGACAGATTCAAACGTTCGACGCAGACTCACAGACCGGAGCGCTTCGCAATGGCGCCCCGGCGGTGAGCAGCGGCGGCAACAATCCTGTGGCCATTGCCATCACCGCCGACTATGCCAACCTTTATGTGGTGAACCAGGCAAGCAATAACGTAGTGCACTTCACAATTGCGGACAGTGGCGTGTTGACACAGAAGGACACGGTGACCACCAGCCCGAATCCGAGTTTTGTTCAGGTGAACACGGCAGGCACCTACCTTTATGTGGTTTCAGGGCCTAGCCCGGCAGTGCTGACGGCCTACCCTCTAAGCGGAGGAACCATTGGCGCAGTTGCAGCGCAGGTGACCTTGTCGATTCCGAACTTCGGGGGCGACACGGTGGCGCCGACCGGAGTGACGGTGCTGGCAAACAATGACGCAGTGTATGTGAGCGCCTTCGATCAGTCGGCCTACAATCCAGGCGGAACGACGACCAGCATTGCGAATCCGGGCTGGATCTTCGGATATGCGGTCGGATCGAACGGTGCGCTCACAACTGCAGTGGGCAGCCCATACAAGGCGGGCATCAAGCCAGTGGCAGTCGTATCGGACCCAACCAACCGATTTGTCTACACGACAGATTTTGCTTCGAACCAGTTGATTGGTTACACGATTCAGAGCGGGAGTGTGCTGGCCTTCATGATCAACGGTCCGTTCTCAGCGGGCACCGAGCCTGACGCGCTCACTATCGACCCGCGTGGCAAGTACATCTACGTGTCAAACGGGCTGGCCAATACGGTTACCTCTTTCACGATCGATCTGGCCACGGGGACGCCGTCCGCAATCGTTAACACGACGGGCAGCCAGGTGAACTCAACAGATACCGATCCGGTTTCTGTTGCGGTGGATGCGGCGCTCGGGCGATTTGTGTACACGGCAAACTACCTGGGCAACTCGGTCTCCGGCTTCCGCCTGAATGCAGATACCGGGGCGCTCACTCCGACCCAGGCATCTCCCTATCCCTCCGGGTTGAAGTCGGCTGTTGTGGTGACAGTGCCGCACGGCAACCACTCGCTCCAGTCGGTAACGCCGTAACAAAGCAACATAAAAGCAGAGATGAAGAGCCCAGCCAGAGCGGCTGGGCTTTTTGTTGCGCGCGATTCCTTCCCGCGGTGACGCACTTCCTTTCCCAATTCCGCAGTCTGTGTAGAGAGATCGGAACGGCCTGCGCCGTGTTCCCCTTGAACTTACCGGCACAGCGGCAATTCTGATTGCTCAAACCTGGGTTTGGGCGACGGAGGTCCTGGATGAGAGAGCATTTGCTGAGAATTGCGGTAATCGCAGCCGGAGTGCTGGCGCTGGGCGCCACTACGGCGGCCCTTGGGCAGGGACTGACTACGATCAATCCCTCGGGCGGGGGCAAGATTATGTACGGGCTGGTGCCGGGACAGTCCACCGAGGCCGGAGCGATGGGATACATCCTGAAGAACCTTCACCAGTCAATTGGCGACAAGCCGCAGGTGGGCAAGCTCTTCGACGTGAAGGGCACGGACTCGGTGGCGACGTTCTTCAACATCACGCGGCACGACCAGGGGCCGGGCAAGCCGGCGCTGGCGGTGAGCGGGTTGCTGATTGCGACGAAGGTTTCTACAAACAATGTGCAGGCGGCATTGGTGTCAGACGATGCGTCGCGATTCAGCAAGACGCTCCCCGGAATGATGAAGACGCTGATGACCCAGTGGCATCCGTTGGCGGGGGCGGAGGCGGCAGGCCCGAGCGGAGGCGGCGGTGGCGCTGAAGGACCTGCGGCTCAGCTCAGGACCGTGACCACGCAGGACCAGTCGGCGAGCATCGGACTTCCGCAAGGATGGCAGATGGGGCAGGGCGGTCAGGGCACGATTTTTGCAAGCGGGCCAAACGGCGAGAACATCTCGCTAGACTTGACGTTTTCGGCGACGGACCCGAATAATCCGGCTGCGCAGCGAACACGGCAGATTGTGGCGCAAGGTGGGTTGCGGAACACAGTCTACGCAAACGCGTTCTACTACCCGTATGGCGCAGACCCTGGGAAAACGTTGGTCGACATGGTGCATCACCTGGAACAAAAGGCAGGGATGCAGCCGGCGGACTTCAGAATTACGAGCGAGTCGCCGGCGCAATTGATGCCGAACGCTCGGTGCTTCCACATCGAGGGGACAGCGGACTTTCACAACGGCAAAGGGACAAACGAGCTGAACAATATCTACTGCATCGGGCCGGAGGGACGAGCGGGCGGCTGGGGGAGCTACATCTTCGGCTACACGGCGCCGGAGGCTGTGGCGGAAAAGGAGCGGGCGACGCTTGGGGCGATTGTGCAGAGCTTCCACATGAATCAGCGGGTGGTAAATCAGCAGGCAGCGGCAATTGCGGGGCCGTCGATTGCGCAAAGCATGCGTATCGGACAGATAGTGAATGCGCGCGTGCAGGCGGCGCACCAGGCCGAGGCAATTCAGAACTCGAGCGTGTATCAGCACTGGGACTCGATGGACAAGCGCAGCCAGGACTTCGAGAACTACCAGCTTGGCTATGCGGTGGTGGCGGACACGGGCAACAACGCGCACGGAACGCTGTGGGCCGATGATGCTGCAGCGCTTGTGAAGTCGAATCCGAACCAATTTGAGTATGTAAGCGCGCCGAATTATTGGAAGGGGATTGACTACTAGCCATGCATCCTCTCCCCTTGAATTGCGCGGCTCCACAACGGGGCGCGCAATTCAGAATGGGTTCGCCTGCTCTGATTTGGAGGCGCGCGGTGTAACGCCCATCCAGCGGCGGAGTTGGCGCTGGGCCGGCTTCTCGATGAAGTGCAGCGCGAGGAGAGCGAGGGCGATGAGCAACGCATAGCTTAGCCAGGGGTCGAAGCGGATGAGGCCGGTGCGCTGGAGAATGCCTGAGTCGTGGATCATGTTCCACAGGTTGAAGTGGAGCAGGTAGAGGCAGTAGCTGGCCTCGCCGATGAAGACAAGCGGCTGCCATGAGAAGGCATCGGCCAGTAGGTTTTGGCCGGCAAGGCCAAGGATCATGCAGCCGAAGAGCGGCATGAGCAGGCCGTCGTGGATGACTGCGTAGGGGACGCGGGGACCGAGCACAAGGATTCCGAAGGTCCCGGCGAATCCGCCAAATCCAAGGACAAACCGCAGCCAGCCGGCGCGGGGCACAACCTCGTCCACGTTCGCAAGCATAACACCGAAGACGAAGCTGGCAACGTGGGGCAGCGGCGTGTATTTGAGCATCTGGAGCCAGGGCCCATAGCTCCAGCGATCGGTGATGGCGAGATGATCGGGATTGAGCAGGAAGTAGACGGTGCCGGGGATCAGGCCAAGGCACCAGACGCCGGCCATTTTTGCCAGGTGAGTAGATAGCCGCGTGGGTCGCTTCCAGCGGGCGAACCAGGGGAACCCGAGGTAGTATGCGGTTTCGGCGGACATGGTCCAGGCGGGCGTGTTGAGGAAGGTGGCAACCTCCGGGATCCAGCCCTGAAGAAGCAGCGGCGAGAGCACCATGCCGGCGAAGAACATGCCGTGGCTGTGGGCCTGGTACTCGACGGGGATCATGCGCCAGGAAAGGATCAGGCTCAGTATGTAAATAGGATAGAGGCGGGTGAAGCGCGCTTCCCAGAAGCGTGTGCGGTCGAGGGTTCCGGCGCGAGCCTTGGAGGCGTAGTTGTATGCGAGGACGAAGCCGGAGAGCAAAATGAAGAAGCTGACCGAGACATAGCCGGCGTTGACTACAGGGGCAAACCAGCCGAACCAGTCAGGGTTGGAAAAGTGAAAAAAAACAATGTTGATGGCCGCAAAACAGCGCAGGCCGGTAAGCGCGTTGAGCCGGGATGGCTTGGGGATATCCAAAGAAGCTTCTAGCCTCTAGCTTTTAGCTGCCAGCTTTCAGCTCTCAGCTTTCAGTTCCGCTGCCGCGACGCCCTGGCTGCGAATGGTACTCACTTCTCTTAGACGTCAAACTGCAACAGGACAAGAAGAAAGCTGATAGCTGACGGCTGAAAGCTGTCTTTACGCCGTGACCAGCGAGCCTACCTTTTCACCGAGCACGACGCGCTTGATGTTTCCCGGCTGATTCATGTTGAAGATGATCATGGGGAGACTATTGTCTTTGCAGAGGCTTACGGCCGTGAGGTCCATGACCTTGAGGCCCTTCTGCAGGATCTCCATGTAGGTGATCTCGTCGTACTTGACGGCATCTTTGACGAGAACGGGGTCGGCGTCATAGACACCGTCCACCTTGGTTGCCTTGAGGAGCACATCGGCCTTGACCTCCATGGCACGCAGGCTGGCTGCGGTGTCAGTGGAGAAGAACGGGTTGCCAATGCCGGCGGCGAAGATGACAACGCGGCCTTTTTCGAGGTGACGGACGGCGCGGCGGCGGATGTAGGGCTCGGCGACCTGGTTCATGAAGACGGCAGTCATAACGCGGCATTGAACGCCCCGCTGCTCCAGGGCATCCTGCATGGCAATGGCGTTGATGATGGTGGAAAGCATGCCCATGTTGTCAGCGCTGACGCGGTCCATGTTCTTTGCCTGATCCATTACGCCGCGAAAGATGTTTCCGCCCCCAACCACGATTCCAATCTCGACGCCGAGTGCGTGAACATCGACGATTTCCTGCGTGATCTCCGCGATCTTTTCCGCGTCCAGTCCAAAGCCCTTCGGCCCAGCCAGCACTTCCCCGGAAAGCTTGAGAACGATGCGTTTATACATATCTTTTTGAGTATCGCACACGGCAGGTTTGGCTTATCAGGGCAGGGACGGGCGGGTTGCTTCATCGTCCCAAGTTGTGCTGTGGGGTACAATCGCTGCCATACCCACCCATTCATAATCGGGATTGGCGTTCGGGACCGGCGCTCAGGATAGGCATTCGGGGTGTGTTTCGAGACTGACTTGATAAATCAATCGGGAGGCAGCGTTGGGCAAGGTCGATATCTTCATTCCGCCGTCGACGGTGGAGCGCTTTGGACCGGGCGAGACGGTGGTGAAGCCGCTGCCGGGGGACTTTCTGCTGACGCACTCGGAGGGCTTCAGCAGCAACCTGATCCGATGGGGCCAGAGTATTCGCTATCACGGGCCGACCGAAGGTTATGCGCACTGGTGCCATGCGGCCATGTTCGTGGATACGGATGGGGAGATCGTGGAGGCCATCCTGCAAGGGGTGCAGCAGCGCAATGTATCGGTGTATGCGGATACGGAATACCACGTGATTCGGCTGACCGATGCGACGGAAAAGGAGCGGGCCCATGCCGTGGCCTTTGCCGAGCACTGCCTGAACGATCGCTACGGCTACATCACGGACTTGAGCCTGGCGCTGTCGCTGCTGACGAGGAGGAAGTTCTTCTTTGGCGAAGAGGGGCAGATGATCTGTTCGGGGATGGTGGCGCGGGCGCTGGAACGGACGGGAGCGATCTTTCAGTTTGATTCGTGGCACATGCTGCCGGCGGACCTGGCGGATGCTTTCAACGTGCAGCCTACGCCGGGAGCTTCGACGGGCACGGTTCCGGACGCGACGACGGGGGTATCGCGGCGGTCGGCGAAAAAGGGATCGTAGAGCCAAGCCGGAGATTCCGCTCAAGCGCTTGAGCCCGGTCACGGGGCAAGGGCGGGCTCACTTGCGATGAAAAGACGATGGCCCGCGGTTTGAGGCCGCGGGCCGTAGCGTTTTTGCGCGAAGAAGGCGTTACTCCGCTGCGCCTTCGACTTGCTTTGTAGTGGCGACGGTCCAGTCGGGTGCGCCAACCTTGAAGCGGGCGAAGCGGCGAACGGTGATGTTTTCACCGAGCTTGCCGACCTTCTGCGCGATCAGTTCCTTGATGCTGACAGCCTGGTCCTTGATGAAGGGCTGCTCGAGGAGGCAGACTTCTTCGTAGAACTTGGCCATCTTGCCGTCAACGATCTTCTCGATGACGGGAGCCGGCTTGCCGGTGGCAGCGGCCTGGGCACGGTAGACGTCCTTCTCGCGCTCAAGATCTTCGATGGACACGTCCTCGGGACGCACATAGCGCGGGTCGGAGGCGGCGATGTGCATGGCGATGTCCTTGAGAAGGTTCTGGAAGTCGTCGGTGCGTGCCACGAAGTCGGACTCGCAGTTGACTTCGAGGAGCACACCAATCTTGCCGCCGGCGTGGATGTAGGTTCCCACTGCGCCTTCGTTGGTGGTGCGGGCAGCTTTCTTCTGGGCCGATGCCATGCCACGCTTGCGCAGCACGACGAAGGCGCCTTCAATGTCGCCCTTGCTTTCCTGAAGGGCTTTCAAACAGTCGCCCATCGGCGCTCCGGATTTGTCGCGGAGCTCTTTTACCTGCTTGGCATCAATCTTGTCGCTCACAGTACTCATCTCACTTTTCCTTTATTTTACGGCAGCGGTCGATCCCGTATTTGTTTTTGGTTGTCCTTGCTTTTGCTTCATGGCTTGACCGCCTGGTTCGTCAGCCGTCCGATGCTGCGTAGAGCATCCTCGTTTCCCTGTTGACCGGCCTTCTGATACCAAGACATTGCCAGCTTCACGTCCCTGGGGACACCTTGCCCCGTTTCGTACGCCACACCGAGGTTGTACTGGGCATACTGGTTTCCGTGCTCCGCGGCTTTTGCAAACCAGTCGGCTGCCTGGGTAGAATCCTGCGGCACACCGGCTCCCCGCTTGTACATCAGCCCCAGGTTGTATTCGCCAGGCGCATATCCCTTGTCAGCCGACTTGCGGAACCACGCAGTTGCCTGCGCCGGGTCCTCTGCGACGCCAATCCCTTTGTTGTACATCACGCCGAGGTCATACTGGGCGTCGGGGTAGTTCTGCGCCGCCGCCTTGATGAGCAACGCTTTGCCTTGTTCATAGTCCTGCGATACACCGTCCGCGGTAATGTACATCATGCCCAGGTTGGTCTGGGCGCTGGCCTGGCCTTGATCGGCCGCCTTTTTGTACCACACCACCGCCTGTTTTGAATCCTGCGCCTCACCCTGGCCGGTTTGGAACATCATGCCCATTTGCGATTGGGCATCCGCATTTCCGTCCTCCGCGGCCTTCCGAATCCAGGTTGCGGCCTCGGCCAGGTTCTGGCTGCTGCCGTCCTCTGACAGAATCTGGCCCAGTCGGAACTCCGCATCGGCGCTTCCCTGGAGTGCGGCCTTGCGATACCACACGGTCGCCTGCGGCAAATCTTTTGCGACCCCTTCACCATGCGAATACATCACGCCGAGGTTGTATTCGGCATCCGCGAACCCCTTGTCCGCAGCCTTCCGGAACCACGCAATCGCCTGTTGAACATCCTGCGGCACGCCATTTCCGCCTTCGTAGAGGACGCCGAGGTAATACTCAGCATCGACGTCTCCCTGAGCAGCCGCCTTGCGGTACAGCGAGATCGCTTGCGGGAGATCCCTGGCGACGCCCTCTCCGCTTTCGTACTCCACGCCGAGGTAGTACTGGGCTGGCGCGTAGCCCTGGTCTGCCGCCTTGCGGTACCACACGGCCGCCTGCTGAAGATCCTTCGCTTTGCCAATGCCATGGGAGTACATCAGGCCAAGCTTGAATTCGGATAGGGCGTCGCCCCGATCAGCCGCCTTTTGAATCTCGGCGATCTGGGCTTCAGTCAGATTTGAGGATTGTGCCTGCAAGCCCGCCGCGGCAAACGCAAAGAGAATCATGCAGGCTGCCGCCATTGAAGCGAGGCGGACGAACACGTTCCATGGAGTCAGAAATGTCTGCGGGTTTGCGATCTTTTCCTGCACTTCATCCCTCTCTCCATCGAACAGCGCCGTGTTTGCTTGATTGGTTCCGGCCCGCGCCCACTCGCAGTCCGTTTGAGTCCAGCGCCCTTCCGACATAAGAAAAGCGTGGCACCCCTTATTTAGCGGCCACGCTTTCTCATTATTCGCACCGAGTGCGACGACGAGATTAATGAGCGCCTTCGGCGACTTCAGCCTCTTCAAGGGCTTCAACCACGGCCGGGGCCTTGCGGATGCCTCCACCGAGGGCAGCTTCCAGGTCGACTTCCTCAACGGGGGCTGCTTCAGCCGCTTCGGCTTCAGGCGCGACGGGCTCAGGGAGTTCTTCAGAGAAGGCCTTGTCACCGACGAGGTTGACGCCTTCGGCGGCCGAGTCAGCGATCTTCGAGGTGAAGAGGCGGATGGCGCGAAGAGCATCGTCGTTGCCGGGGATGACGTAATCAACAACAGTGGGGTCGCAGTTGGTATCGACAACGGCGACGACCGGAATTCCAAGCTTGCGGGCTTCCTTTACGGCTATGGCCTCGTTGTTGGAGTCGACGATAAAGAGCGCGTCAGGCAGCCGCTTCATGGACTTGATGCCGGCCAGGTTTGCCTGGAGGTGCTTGCGCTCGCGCTCGAGCTTGATGACTTCCTTCTTCGTCAGCAGCTCGTAACGGCCATCGGTGGCCATTTCGTCGAGTTCCTGAAGGCGCTTTACACTCTTCTGCACTGTCACCCAATTGGTGAGGAGGCCGCCCAGCCAACGATTGTTGATGTAGGGCATTCCCGCACGGGTGGCTTCTTCAGCCACGGCTTCCTGGGCCTGGCGCTTGGTGCCGACGAAGAGAATCGTCTTGCCGCTGGCGCACAGCTCGGTGACAAACTTGGACGCATCCTTGAACAGCTTGAGCGTCTTCTGCAGGTCGATGATGTAAATCCCATTGCGCTCGCCAAAGATGTATTCCTTCATCTTGGGGTTCCAGCGCTTGGTCTGATGCCCGAAGTGAACACCCGCTTCGAGCAGCTCCTTCATTGTGATCGTGGCCATTGGCCTCCTTTATTGAGTTGCATCCGGGTGGTCTTATCCTTGCCCGGATTGATCCCGCTTTTGGCGGGGAGTGGTGGAACTGAGTTCGTAGTTCACAGTTCGTAGTTCACAGTTGCCGTCACTTGCGAAAGAAACTGAGAACTGCGAACTAAGAACTGCGAACTGAAAACTAGCGCTTGCTGAACTGGAACCGCTTGCGGGCGCCCTTCTGCCCGTACTTCTTACGTTCCTTCTGGCGAGAATCGCGCGTCATCAAGCCTTCGGCCTTGAGCACCTTGCGGAGCTCAGGGTTGAACTCAACCAGGGCGCGGGCGATACCCATCTTCACGGCATCGGCCTGGGCTGAAACACCGCCGCCCTTGGTCGTGGTGACGACATCGAATGTGGAGGCAAGCTCAACGAGAGCGAGGGTCCGCTTGGCGGAGACGCGCTGCTGTTCGGTGACGAAGTATTCGTCGAAGCCCTTGCCGTTGACCTTCCACTCGCCCGTTCCGGGACGAAGGAAAACGCGGGCGATCGCCGACTTGCGCCGTCCCGTCCCGTAATACTGAACCAGATCTGCCATTCTTTTTCAGCTCCTAAGCTGCGTTACTTGATTTCCATTGCCACTGGCTGCTGAGCCTGGTGGGGGTGCTGGTCGCCCTTATAGACCTTGAGCTTGGAACCCATGGCGCGTCCCATCTTGGTCTTGGGCAACATGCCCTTGATCGCCTGCTCGAGGATGGCCTCGGGCTTGCGGTTCAACAGGCGGGTGAACTCTTCTTCGCGGAGGCCGCCGGGGAATCCCGTGTAGCGGCGATAGATCTTCTGCGAGCTCTTGAGGCCGGTCAGGCGGACCTTCTCAGCGTTGATGACGACGACGTGGTCGCCCATGTCGATGTAAGGCACATACTGCGGGTTCAGCTTGCCGCTAAGCAGATCGGCCGCCTTGGTGGACAAGCGGCCCAAAGTCTGGCCGGTCGCGTCAATCACATACCATTTGCGGGGAATGTCTTTCCCGCTGGGAACAAAGGTGCTCATCTCTCTCCTGCCCTCTTCTTCAAAAAATCAGGACCTGCCCAAAATCAGAACGGCTGGGCGGCCTGAGGCGAAACAAAAATCGGTGCGAGCAAAATCCGCACAAAATGCAAATGCCCACGCCAAACGCGCAGGGGCCTGAATTCTACCCACGTCCAAACAAATCTGTTCGGGTGAGAACTGCGGGGGTTGGCCATTTGTGGCTTTGGCCTGATTGAACTGGCTTTAGGGCCGATTCAGATGCCGATTGCCTGTTCCGTCTGACCCTTGAATCGAACTTCGGAGGGATCGTCCAGCCGGTATGGGTCGGTATATACAGACCCCAGGCGCAACACCGCGCAAGGTCTCCAGAATAGCCTAATCGGGGTGTGGAGTCAACGAAAAGTGAGGGCTTGTTGGTGTCGCGGATTGGAGATCCGGAGGTTTATGCGTCGAGTGCGCCTGCCAACGCGCTGCAAACCAACTCAGAAGACCAGGGATTCGGAACTTTCGTGATACATTTCGGCAAGATTGAAGATTAGGTGAAAGCCGCCATGGACGGAGAACACAAACCGGAGGAAAGCCAGGCCAGTCCCCCGCCACCGCTTCCTACCCGGAAACCCGAGCAAGGGCCCCCCGCGCCAGCGACCCCACCCATCGCGCAACATCCAACTAACGTCGAGAAGCAGATGACCGGCTTTGAGAAGGCAACTCTGCAATGGGCTAAAGTCGCTGTGTTCCTCTCCGCCCTCGCAGCTGCGTTTGTGTGCGCTCAGTGGTTGGAAATGCACGCCGGGGGGAAAGACACCCATGATCTCGCCGTGGCCGCCGGGAATCAGGCGACTTGGACTCAGAGACTTGCCGATTCCGCCAAAATCCAGTCTGACAAGACGCAGGCTCTGGCTGATCGGACCAAGGACCTCGCCGATCGGATGAAGGATCAGGCCGATCAGACGAAGGCAATCGCTGTTCAGGCTATTGTGCAAGCGAGAGCGGCACAAGAGTTCGCTGCTGAAGCCGCAAATTCTGTGCGGGTTGCGAGGGATGCCATGTACCTTGAGCAGCGTCCATGGGTGGGAATAGAGATTATTGACATTCTCGCTCCAAATCAGTCTCCTGAACTCAAGGTTGTAATTCAAAACAGCGGCAAAACTCCAGCCCTCCAGTGGCGCGACGAAAGCATACTTGCACAAGGGGAATCCGACGACCCTCCCGGTGACTATGATTTTCTGCACGCAAGGGAAATCCACGACTACCCTCCAGCCCTTAAGCAACGGATTAAAGAACATCCTGAAGAAGAATCGCAAGTGAGAGAAATGGCGGGAAAATATTTTGCAACCCTCGAAGCGTTGAACAGGAGAGAGCAACAAACCCTTCCGCCTGGTGGAACTCGCGAAAAATATATGATTATGGGGCCACTTCAAGATCATCTGTTCCACTTTGTCATTGGAAAGCTCGTTTACAGAGACCCCATTGACCCCACCAAGGAACACACCACCAACTACTGCTTGGTTGCCTTTAGGGCTGCTCCGCTGCGGCTGTGCAAGAGCGGGCAAGATATGAACTGAGAGTAGCAAAAAACAGACTAAGACACGACCTTGCCCGTCGTTTTGCTCCTTCGCGGTCCAATCGCAAATGCGGCTCGTTCATGGGGATGAACGAGCCGGAGTTTTTGGCTGGAAGCTACTGCGAGCGGATAGCGAGCGTCCGCTCCATGCAATGGTTAGGCGGCGTTTTCTGCGACAGTGCTGACGCGGAAGCGCTTCATCGAGACTGCGAGGGTGCGCTCGATTTTGCGCAGGTCGCCGCGCTCGGATGAGGACGCGAAGGTGGAGGCGATGCCGGATGCCGATGCGCGGCCAGTGCGGCCGATGCGGTGGACAAAGTCCTCGGCCATCTTGGGCATGTCGAAGTTGACCACGTGGGCGATGTGGGCCACGTCGATGCCGCGAGCGGCAACGTCGGTGGCTACGAGCACGCGATGGCGGCCCTCAGAGAAGCTGCGCAGGGCCTGGTTGCGCTGCGACTGGGTCCGGTCGCCGTGGATCTGGGTGGCAGAGAATCCGCCACGGGCCAGACGCCGCGCTACACGATCTGCGCCGTGCTTGGTGCGAACGAAGACAAGAAAGCTGCCCTGCTCCTGATCGAGGAGGTGTTCGAGAAGCTCCTGCTTCTTGTCGGGCTCGACCTCAAAGGTGCGCAGCTCGACGTTTTCGGCAGGCTTGAG
>Ga0302270_10000043_pt1 | contig 138776 bp, 94 predicted proteins | sample III_Bog_E2_3_FD_198773 | JGI IMG/M metagenome (GOLD analysis project Ga0302270, IMG submission 198773) | Peat permafrost microbial communities from Stordalen Mire near Abisko, Sweden - III_Bog_E2_3 | ecosystem: Environmental > Terrestrial > Soil > Wetlands > Peat | place: Sweden: Abisko... | reverse complement strand
CCACTCTTCGTCGCTTACGTCACTCGGATAGCCAACCTGTCGCTTATTCCTCATCCCTCCATGCTGGAGAGAAATCAGATGTTCGCAAAGAATCTACCTTGGTGCAAGTTCATAACAGGCTCTAGTTAGCAATGAACTACATCTGAATTTCACGTGGATCGTTTCCTTCCAGTCACCCTTACCAGTGCGCAGCACCAGCTAGACCTTGAACTTAAGCTACTAAAAATAGCATCGCATGGGGACCTTAACAGGGATATGCAAATCGCGCGTAACACTTCGCGCCCCCGATAAGGGGGAAACGTTCCGCCATGAATTCAGGAAGTGAACGGCTTGTGACGAGAAGCTATTTCACTATAGATCAAATCAGACGCCCCTTTACCGCTCTCTGAAAAATTACAGGTTCATCTCGCCTTGGCAATACTTTGTACCAGATTGACCAGTGTAGCTCAGGCTGCCAAGAGCTTTTCTGTTGAAATGAAAAGAGTATCGGCTTATCTCTGGAGAGAGGATTCGCTGCTCGGTCCCCCCCGTGCGCAGGTCTGGAAAAATTAGCACTGCATGGCACAATCATGCGTTGGGTAATTGACAGGGGCGCAAATGTTCGTGTTTTATAAGCCTTACAAATTCCTATTCCCCGGGAAACCAAAATGCTAATCATCAAGAAGGCTTTCCCTGATGAATGGATTTCCTGCGGTCGATCCCATCCCTTTGCCAGCTCCAATCTGGCTCTTTAAGTCACTCCACATCGTCACCCTTTCGCTTCACTTCGTTGCCATGCAGGTTATGGTCGGCGGCTTGCTTGTGGCTGTCCTGCTCAGTCTGCTGGGGCATACAGGGTCCGCCCGGACGGCTGCCACCGCCATGGCCAAGCGGCTCACCATCGTGATGACCTACGTCATCAATCTGGGCGTGCCACCGCTGCTGTTTGCGCAGGTACTCTATGGCCGCGCCATCTATACCAGCAGTGTTGCCATCGGGTTGCGCTGGATCGCCGTCATCCCTGCGCTCATCCTGGCATACTGGCTGCTCTACCGTTTCGCAGCCGGGTTGGAAGCAGGCAAAAAAATATGGTGGATGGGCCTGATTGCATGGTTCGTCATCGGCTCCATCGCCCATGTCTACTCCACCAACATGACGCTGATGCTGCGGCCTGAAGTCTGGCAGCAGATGTACTCCACATCGGCGCTGGGCGCACATTTGCCGCCGGCAGATCCCACCACGATTCCCCGCTTCCTCTTTATGATTCCCCGCTTCCTCTTTATATTGATAAGCGGATTTGTGGCTGCCGGCCTATGGATGGTCTACCTGGGTGGCCGCAAGACCTTCTCCGCCACAGATGGCAAGTTCCTGGCTGCACTTGGCGGCCGCATTGCCGCCATAGCTGTCATCGCGCAGGTGGCTGAGGCTTTCGTGGTCTATCGCACCCAGCCCGTCATCGTACAGGCCGGTCTGCAAAGCCACCTGCTGTACAAGGTGGCAGGACTCGGTTGGCTGGCGCTCACTGCGATTCTCTTCCTTTTTGCCGTCGTCGTTGCCTTCACCAAACCGATCAACGCCTTCAGCAGCTGGATCGCCGTTCTACTTGCTGCCCTGCCCATTGCGTTGATGACCATCTATCGCGATGGCATTCGTGATCTCACGCTGCTCAGCAAGGGCTACGACGTGTGGCAACGCACGGTCGTAACCAACTGGAACGTCGTCGCCATCTTCCTCACCGTCTTTGTCGCTGGCCTGATCACCGTAGGCTGGTTGATTTCTGTTGTAGCCAGATCCACTCGAGTTATGGAGAGCCCCGTCCAGCCATGAGCGAACCAACCCTGAAAGTTCAAGATCCCGAATCCACCATTGTCGAAGCTGAGAGTATGCCCAGTCGCCGCGTCTTCCTGGGCGTAGCCGCTGCCGCAGGGCTCTGCTATGCAGGCGCTATCGGGTATCCCATCTACCGCTATCTCGCTTCGCCGGCTGAGATGGCCGCCAATGAAACCGCTGTCAGCGAAGTCACACTGGACAAAGCACAGGCGCTGCCACTCGGGTCCGCAATGATCTTCAAATTCGGCAGTTCGCCAGCCATGCTCATTCACGGTGCTGACGATTCCTGGGTGGCGCTCAGTGCAGTATGCACGCATCTTGGCTGCACAGTGAAGTTTGAGCCGGAATTGAATCGTATTCACTGCCCATGCCACGGAGGCGTGTACGACCCCCACACCGGAAAGAACATCAGCGGCCCGCCGCCTAAACCGCTCAAGGCATACAAGGTCAATGTTGGCGCCAACGGCGTCGTGGTCTCCCGCGCCTGATTCGCAGGAAGGAAAATATTATGTTCGATTCGATCTACAAGTGGCTCGATGAACGTCTCAGCCTCGGCGAGCTTACCGCTTTCGCCCGCAAGAAGACTATCCCACTACACGGCCAGTCCTTCTGGTACTACTGGGGCGGAATCTCTCTCTTTCTCTTCCTCATCCAGATATTCACCGGCATCCTGCTGCTGGTTTACTACCGTCCGGGGGCAGAGGCCTTTGAAAGCGTTCGCCAGATCACGTACGTGATGCACTTCGGCTGGCTGATTCGCTCAGCACACTCCTGGTGCGCGAACCTCTTTATCTTTTCCATCCTGGTACACATGTTCTCCGTCTACTTCATGAAGGCATATCGCAGGCCGCGTGAAATTGGATGGTTTACCGGTATCGCACTGCTCTTCCTGGCAGCGCTCTTCGGTTTCAGCGGCTACCTGCTGCCTATGGATGAACTGAGCTATTTTGCCACCAAGGTTGGCTTGCAGATTCCTTCCATGCTTCCATTCATGGGACACTTCACCACGAATATCCTTCGCGGCGGTCCGGATGTGAGCGACTTCACCGTGCAGCGCTTCTTCGCCCTACATGTGGTTATTCTGCCGCTGCTGTTCCTGCCGCTACTCGGTCTTCATCTCTGGCTGGTACAGAAACACGGCAACGCTGTGCCCCCATCGGAAGAAGCAAAACCTCTTGCTGAGCGCAAGACCGTTCCCTTCTTCCCGAACTTCTTCCAGAAGGATCTGGCGATGTGGCTCATCACCTTGAATGTGCTGGCATTGCTCGCTTCGATCTTTCCCTGGGATCTGGGCAAACAGGCTGACCCGCTCGCTTCCACACCAGACGGCATTCATCCCGAGTGGTACTTTATGGCGCCCTTCCACATGCTTAAAGTTCTAGGCAATCTTCTGCCCGGTGCCACCGGTGAAGTCGCTGGCATTCTGCTCTTCACGATTGGGCTTGCGCTCTGGGTGGTCATTCCCCTTTACGACGGTGAAAGCAGGACCGGCACTCGCGGACGCAACGCCCACTACTTCGGACTGTTCGCCGTCACCGCTTTAATCATCACCACTGCCCTTGGCTATTGGGGCATCCGCTAATTCTGGAGAGGGAACACATATGAACTATCCATTCTGGGAAGTACCTTTCATCGGCAGCGGATGGGTGATTGGGATGATCGCTATCTTTCATGTCATGATCTCCCAATTCGCCGTCGGCGGCGGCCTGTGGCTGCCCATCGCCGAACGCAAAGCACTCCGCGAAGGCAGCAAGGACTGGATGGATCAGATCAAGCGCCACAGCCGGTTTTTCTTGATCGTGACCGGCGTCTTCGGCACGGTGAGCGGTGTGGGCATCTGGTTTGCCATCGGCCTTACCCATCCTGAAGCCACCAGCACGCTCATTCACAACTTCGTCTTCGGCTGGGCCATTGAATGGGTCTTCTTCCTCGTAGAACTCACCACTATCGCCGTCTACTACTACACCTGGGATCGCATCCCCGAGAAGCTGCACCTCACCGTAGGCTGGGTCTATGCCGTTTCGTCCGTCTGCACACTGGTGATTATCAACGGCATTCTCACCTTCATGCTCACGCCCGGCAACACCTGGCTCGGCGTCGCCGGAACCGGCCAGGAAGCCAGCAAGTTCTGGAATGCCTTCTTCAATCCCACCTACTGGCCTAGCCTGTTGATGCGTACGCTGGTTTGCATCACGCTCGCAGGCGTATGGGCGCTCATCACCGGCAGCCTCATCGACAACGATAAGCAGCCCGACTTCAAGGCGAGTTACCTGCGCTGGACAACCCGCTGGCTGGTGCCATCCTTTGTGCTGATGCCGCTTGGCCTTGTCTGGTTCCTGCATAGGGTTCCGGAATCGCAGCGTGCCCTGCTCTCACTCGGTATGTCTACGATCGGCGCTGGAACATTCTCACAAGTGACCAGGCTGGTGCTGATCATGGTCATCACGTCAGCCACCATCGTCATCATCACCTACTACCTGGCATACAAAAATCCGCAGGACTTCACGCTTGCCCACGCCACTGCCATCCTCATGTTGGCGCTGATGGCGACCGGCACAGGTGAAATGTCGCGCGAGATGCTGCGCAAGCCCTACGTAATCGGCCGCCACATGTACTCCAACGGGACTCGCGTAAGCGATGTGGCAAACCGCAATCAAAACGGCTATCTACAGCATTCACTATGGCTGAACCAGCAGGTCAGCCCGCACTTTGCGCAGGGCGAAGCCATGTACCGCGGCCAGTGCGGTTCATGCCATACGCTGACCGGCTACCGTTCGCTGAACAAGCTGCTCGCCGGGCGTGATCGCGAGTCCGTCGGCAGCGTACTGACGATGCTGCATGAGTACAAACCTGACACCACCTACCGCAAATTCATGCCGCCGCTCACCGGCACACCGGAAGAAATCAATGCCCTGCGCGATTATCTCTATGCGCAGGCCAACCCGGCTACTTCCCACACTACCGCACCCCCAACGTTGAAATCGCAGAAGTAGCTTGCCCTCAACTCATTGGATAAAAGAATGCTGAAGCTCCCGATCCATTGATCAAGTGCTTCAGCATTCTTTCGTACAGGTCTATCTAGTCTCGATATTTCGTTCTCCGGCTTGCGCATGGAAGCCTAGGCGATTGAATCCACGCTCGGTAAGCTGCTCGGCGACAAGCCGAAGTAGTAGCCATAAGGTCCGCACTTAAGGCGAGCAATGCTCGTCCCTTTCTTCTCTAACTTGCTCCTGTTTACGGTCCAACGTTCGCAGCCAGCGGCGTGGTAACTGGAGTAGCCAAACCGATGAACTCTGATACGGTGTTGTCACCCGAGTTCGCCGTCCACACATTACCACTCGCATCTACAGCCACGCCCACCGGCGTGTTCAATGCTCCTCCCACCCCCGTAGAAGGATTCGCCGCTGCGTAGGTTCCTGAAGTAGCCGCAAGCTTCGACAGCGAACCGGCAGTGACTCCGTTCGTCGTCCACACTGCACTGGAACCGTCGATCGCCACTCCCAGCGGCGCACTAATACCGCCTCCGCTATACGAAGTCGCAGCAAGCGCTGCTCCGCTGTTGTTGAATCCGTCTAATGCACTGGTGCCCGTGCTTGCCAGCCACACATTACCGTTCGTGCCGCTGTTACCGGTAGTATCCGCCACCACGGCCGCTGGCGAAATCGTATTGCTGTCCGTATCGCCCGTCGTAGTGCTGCTTAGCTCAGCGCTGGCATTGGAAAATTCCACCACATTGCCGTAACCCAGGTTTGAAGTCCAGATATTGCCGCCTTTATCTACGGCAATACTGTTCGGCTGGTTGAATGAGCCACCACTGCGCGCACCACTCACTGCTGTACCCACGCCGCCTCCGCTCGTAATCTTCACGATGGTGTTGCCGTTCAGGTTCGCCACCCATGCGTTATTGCCGGAGTCAATTGCGATGGCCGTAGGCGCTACCAGGTTGGGCACGGAGACGAAGCTGTTCACCAGCGTGCCGGTGCTGCCGTTCAACTCCACTACAGTATTGGTCGCTGTATTCGCAACCCATACTATGCCATTGTTATCAATCGCAACACCCTGCGGCCCAATCAGCGCGCCTCCTCCGGTGTATCCCGTGCTGCCTGACAGGATCGCTCCATTCGCCGCGATCTTGGTCACACTCAATCCGCCTTCGTTCGTCACCCAGGCATTGCCGCTCGCATCAATCGCAACACCATACGGCGCAACCAGAGAAGCATCGCTGTACTTCAGTGACAGGCTCCAGTCCTGCGGTGCGCTTGAGAGAGACGGTGAACCAAACGGAGCGCCCACAGACGGTATCTGGTTGAAGATCGTACCCACATTATTCCCCGGATTGCTGGCGATGTTCGCCACCGCCGTAATCATGTCTGTAGGTGCTGTGCCGCCGGAGTTCTTCGCCAATCCCGCCAGCGTGGTGCATAGGCTTGCATCGCTATTGGGATCGCTATTGATGCAACTCGATATCGCATTGGCCAGCGAATTAATCAATCCCGCCGGCGTTACCGTTGTATTGGCTGGCAGCGCTGGCCCCGGTGCTGAGCCTGCGCTGGAGTCAACGAGATTCGCTGCCATCGCCATTGCATTGCTTACTGCGGTCGCGTTGGGGTTGGCAACATGCGCGTAATCCACCCCCATGAATGGTGCAAGCACATAGCCTCCGGCGACCGTCGTGACCTCATTCACATTGATGAACGTCGTGCTCTGTAGCGCGGTGCATGATCCCAACGCCGCCATCAAACCGAGATAACTATTGTTTGCCGTAGCTGCAGGTATGGTCTTGCCGTAGGTGATGGTGAGATACACCTGCGGATTGCCCGTGCAGTCATAGTCGCCCGTAATGCTGAAGTAGCCATTGGAATTGGTCACGACTGGATACGTTCCCGTCCCGCCCGTCCGTGTAGTGGATGCAGACGTGATAAGCGCAGTTGCCGCGCTCTTGTTTGCTCCGCTGCCGACGGCATACAACTGCACCACACCGCCATTCACGGGGTTCTGCCCCCCCATGGCGCGGCCGGTAATCTTTGCGCCTGCGGGAAATGGCGACTGGTCAGGCGTGTAGAGACCGCCGCCCGTAGCGCAGCCCGCGAGCAGCAGCGCAATCCCTGCTGCTGCCGTAACCGTGATGGTGTTCTTTATACGTCGTGGAGTGCTTGTCATGTTTTCCATCCCGCGTGTCGTCTCTAGTGTGATGTGAAGGTTCTGCTCACTGCAGGTGCTGCGCTGAAACCGTTGATCGTTGCCGCATTCGCCGTGATGGTGATGGTTCCCGCGCCTGTCACCGTCAGTGTTGTGCCGCTTACAGTGGCAATGCCCGATCCAGTCGTCACCGAGTAGGTAATGGTCTGTCCGGCATTGGAACGTGCCGTTAGCTGATAGGGTCCGCCAATCGGGAAGTTAGGCAGCGCCGCAAAAAATATCTTCTGCACTGCGCCACTGTTTACTGTCAGCGTTCCATTCACCGGGGTGAAGCTGTAGTTCGTTGCAGCCAGCGTTCCCGTTGCCGCCGTGATCGTATATGCACCTGCCGCAGAGGTCTGCGTCGCTGTCGTCGTGATCGAAGGCGAACCGGTGGTCGCGCTCGCCTGCGCCTCGCCGCTCACAAAGCCCGTTAGCGTATAGCCCAGGCTGTTTGGCTGGCCATAGGTGCGGCTGCTGCTGGTCGCCGTGAGCGTCAACACCACCTTCGCCACCGTCAGCGATGCTCCGCTGGATGTGCTGGTGCTGTTATTCGTATCACCGCTGTAGCTTGCCACCAGGCTGTGGCCGCCTGCTGTAATGCCGGAGAGTGAGAAGCTGCACGCGCCCGTATTCAGCGTGCAGGTTCCCACGGAAACCGTATCCAGCAACAGCGTCACCGTGCCCGTAGGATTGCCACTGCCGGAAGTCGGCGCAACCGTCACGGTCCCTGTCACAGCAGTTCCATACGTCGAGCTCGCGTTGCTCACAGCAAGTGTCGTAGTTGTGGCGAACGGTCCGCTGCCGACGGTAATTGTCAGTGGCGTCACGGTCGACGATCCTGCGAAATTAGCATCACCGCCATACGTCCACGTGATGCTGTGGCTACCCGCCGATAGCGCACTTGTGGTGTAGTAAGCCTCGCCCGTCGCATCTAGCGTGCCGGACACCAGCGTCGTGGTGCCGTCCTGTAGCGTGTAGGTGCCAGTGGGCAGAATGCCACCACCCGGCGTCTGCGGACGCATCAGGATGGTGATGCTTCCACCAGCATTCACTGATGCCGTCGTCGCCGAGGGAACAAACGCATTCATCCCCGTCGCCAACGCCGCCGTCGGGTTCCAGATAGCCGATGCGCCCGATGCCAGCGTTCCAATACCGCCACTGCCAATCGTTGTCCCGAGGAACGCGGCAGGATAATAAGCCGCAGCCTGCGCCGCCGTCATCACCGTCTTCACCGCGTTGGACGCCATCGGCGTACCTGGATCCTGCGACGTCGTCTCACGCGTTCCAGTTACGCCAGAACCCGTATTGCCGCCCGCTCCTGTGTAGATCACGCCATTCAGATCCGCGCTGCCCGTTGCCGGATCAGTGTACGTGTGGGTGTTGTACTCCACGTACGTGGAGGTCGGCAGGTTCGTATCGCCGCTGAACTCTTCCCATGCCAGCGGATTCATCTGGTCGATATAGGAGTTCAACAGAATCGTCGTCGAGTACGTGCCATACGGCCGGCCCAGGAACAAATTGCCCTGCCCCGTCTGTTGCGAAGTGAACGTACTGCTATTGAAGACGTAGCCGCTCAGGTAATCATTCGATGAACCCGTCTTTACCGACTTATTCTGCGCCTCGATCGTAGATTGCGAGCGATAGGCCGTGAAGATATTGTCGTGGTCAAAGACCGCAGCCGCATCGCCGAAGATGTAGTCCACCACACCGGTGACCTTGCCTCTCCACCAGTATTGGCGAGACACCGTGCACGGCGAACCGCACCCACCGCTGCCGGCATAGATTGTGTCCTGCAGGCTGGCCAGGTAAGTATTGTTCATCACCGTCTGATCAGCCGTAATCCAGATAGCCAGCGCCTGCGACGCGCACTGTGTACCAGCATTGAACAGTGTGTTGTAGGTCTGTGCCGGCCCTGCATTTGCCGTACACACGCCGCCCGTCACGTACGTTGTGGTGGTCGTCGTCGTGTCGCTGTCATACGTATTCACCAGCGTAAAGTTTTCGCCATAGAAGTTATACGGCGTCATCTGTGAGCTGCTGAGTGCGGTGTTGATGCTCCTCGCAACCACCAGCGTCGCCGAGCCTTCATCCCCGGTACTGATTGTGCTGCCCGCAGGAAGCTGAGACCCGTTGCTGTATGACGAGTTGAATTCACCCGCGTAGTTGTAGACCGAGCCTGGGTTCACACTGAACGATCCCGAAGAATGCGTAAGGATCACCTTCGTCGGATCGCCGCCCAGTCCGCGAATTGAAACATTGGGCTGCACCACGGTGATCATTCCGGTATAGGTTCCCGGCCTGACGTAGATAGATCCACCACCTGCACCCACGGCGTTCACCGCTGCCTGCACCGTGGTGTAATTGCCGGTTCCATCCGCTGCCACTACCACCTGCGACGCGCCCACTGGCGCTGTCGTGATTGCCTGCGTCACCGTGTAGCTTGCCACCGAGCCGGTGCTGCTGGTGTAGTCCACGGAATCCGTCGGTACAAAGGTCACGCCCAGTGAATAGGTCCCCAGCGCAAGCGCGGTCGATGCATCAATCGGCGTTGCAGAGCCACCCGATGGTGTCGCCGTGTACACGAATGCACCCGGAATACTACCCACCGATGTCGCATTCAGAACACCATTGCCAATCGCCGAGCTCACCTGCTGTGTCGTCGTGCTTGGGGTCCAGCTCACCGATGTCGCAACCTGCGCAATACTGAATCCTTGCGCGGTTCCCGAGTTGGACCCGGTGAAGCTTCCGCTCGTCGCATAGATTGCGCTGATCGTGTGGCTGCCGGCCGCCAATCCAGCGATGTTTACGGTTGCCACCCCATTCGTCCCGCTCGCTATCAATGCAGGATTCGTGGTCGTGGAATCCACGGTTACGGCAACCGTTCCACCCGGCGCGCTCGCTCCTGAGCTTGCAGCCACAGTCACCGTAAACGAGACCTCCGTGCCACTGGCAAGATATACCGGGCTCGATGGTGTCTGTCCGCTGATCGTCGTTGTGGTTGCAATCGCCGTACCGGTCAATGTGCCGGTCAGGGTTAGGCTGCCCACAGTGGATGCCGCGGGCAGATAGCTCAGCACATCACTGACGGTTCCCGATCCGCCGCCCACGAAGTTGGCGGAGAGTGTGCAGGCATTGCCAACTGCCTGAGCTCCCAGAACGCTGCTGGCAAAGGTGCAGCCATTGCTGCTGCCCGCCACCACACTGAAGTTAGTCGTATTGGTAACCGGATTCGACCCGGTCACCGCCTGGTTTCCGACGTTGGTCAGGGTCCCGGTAAACGTCGGTGACCCGCTCGACCCGGTACCAAAGTTGTAACTGACCACGTCACGCACCACCTGGGTGATGCTGGTGCTGGCTGCATCCGCGCTGTACACGTTGCCCTTGCCGTCCACGGCAAGCCCTACCGGTGTCGTCAACCCAGTCAGCACCGTGGTATTCGGCCCGCTCAAGGGAACTTCAATCACACTCAGACTAGTCGAATCCTGCACGTACAGGTTGCCCGCGGCATCCACCGCAACTGATACCGGTGTAATCCCGGTCAACGTCACGGTCGTCTGTGTGTACCCGCCGTTTGCCGCTACCGGCGTCAGCTTGTAGACCAGATTGGTGCCCTTGTCTGCCACATACACGTTGCCCGTTGGATCGACTGCAAGCGATACCGGATTCGTGAAGCCGGTTCCGACGGTCACCTGGGTATACACATTGCTGGGTGCGAGCGATAGCCGGTAGATTGCCGTGTTGGCCGTGGTGCCCTGCTTGTCGGCAATAAATAAATTCCCCGCCACATCCACTGCGATTGCCTGCGGTGTCGCTGTACCGCTGACCGGTGTATACGCAATCGATGTTGCTGAATAGGTAGATGGAGTTCCAGGCGAAGCCGGAGCTCCGCTCACCGCAAGCTCCGTGATGCTGGAAGTTCCGCTGCCGACAGCAAAGATATCGCCCGTCTGATCCACCGCAATCTGCCCAGGAGTTGTAGGCAGGGTTCCCGCAATGGTTGCGCTGCCTGTGCCCTGCACATACTCCAGGAAGCGGCCACCCGTAGTCGTATCCATCGTATAGACATTCCCCGCCCCATCCAGAGCAACGCCAGCTGGCGTAATCCCACTAAAGATGGAGTTCGTGGTGACCGTCGGCGCGGTTCCCGAAGACGCCGCCGGGCTGTCAAATGCCAGCACCGAACCCGTAGCCGTTCCGCCCAGGCCAACATTGATCACCGCCGTCGCCTGCGATCCTCCGTTCGGAGTAAACGGTACGCTCACCGTCACCGTCGCCGAACGCAGACCTGCTGCCGTGGGAAGCATTGTCACCGGCACCGTGCAATCAAAGGAGAAGTCTGCATTCTGCGTATTGCACGTCACTGAGCCTGCCGTCATGTCCGCATCCGTCGTCAGTGTCGCCGTCGCTCCCGATACTGCTCCCACCGCACTCTCCAGCACATGCACTGCAACCAGCTGAACCTGAGATGTGCCTACCGTCTGCGGGGCAACCCCGCCGGCCAGCACCTTGCGGATGAGCACATTTGTACCGTCAGCAATATAGATATCGCCCTGCCAGTCGGCAGCCACGCTCAATGCATTCGATTGGCCAAAGTTGGCCTCTCCCGTAGTGGCAGATCCGATGGGTATCATCGGGCACCCGCTGCCCTTCGTGTCAATCGCCTTCGGCCCCGAGGAGCCGCCATTGCAATAGCTGCCAGCAGACGCAGGATTGCTCGCCGCCGACACCATGGAATGTACATAGCCCGTGTTGATGTCAAAGATAAGTACACGCGCGTTATCACCGACGTAGATGTTTCCGTTCAGCCCAACGAAGACTTTCGACATCTGGTTATCGCCCACAACGCTGGTTCCCAGCACAGGCGTCGTAGTAATGCTGCCCGTCCCGCCGCCGATAAGCGGATAGATGTATCCCGCCTGAATATTGGAAACGCTGGAGAGGCTGGGATTGTTGGCTAGGATCGCCGCCTGCATCTTTGCCTGCGCCGCCGCGCCGATTCCGGTCTGAGTTCCCCCCACATAGAACACATTGACCATCATTCCGTTCTGGTCTGAATAGATCATGTCTCCTGCAGCATCCACCGCAAGCGCGCCAACTGACCCCGAACTAGCGGCAGCCGCAAAGCTGCTGTAATTGAACGGGCAGCCTCCGCCCGCCGTATTCAGGGCAACCGGTGCAGTGGTTCCCGTATTCGTAGCGCAATTCGCGCCTTTTACTGTTGCCGCTGTGAGTGGGCCCGTCTTCGAATATCCCGCGAAGTTCACTACCGTATACACATAGCCCGCCGTGATGGACGAGTAGCCGGAGTACACCTGCAGCGCTGCGTACAAGGGGTTGTTTCCGCTGAAGTAGGTCGATGTCAGCGGCCCCGGAATGACGCGGAAGCGCGATTGGTCCGTATCCCCATACCAGACGTTGCCAAAGCGATCCGCCGTCGCCCCGCGCGGTGCGCCCACTTCACCGCTCGATCCCCTCGTACCGATCGTAGTTGAGCAGGTACCGCTATTCACGTGGGCCGCCACGTTGTCTGCAAGCGGCAGCGCCGTGGTCTGCTGCGGTGCCGCTGTTCCTGTGCCGGATGTGCTGGTAGAGCAACCTGCAACCAGGTACATCTTGCCGAGATTGGCGCTGCTGCACAGCGGCGACAGCGTGTTGCACACCAGATTGACGGCGTTGTAGCCGTACTGCGGAATCAAAAGATTGCCATACGGATCGATTCCAAGTCCGCGCGTGCCGCTCAGCTTCGTCCCGGTTGCAGCCGTGCATCCATCGCCCATTCCATCCAGTTGCCCAGAGCCTGTGGTGCACAGAGTTCCTAGCCCCGCAACCGCCTTCACCAGCCCCGTCGTCGGATTGATTGCCTGGATTACCCCGATGGTCGTGTTGGAGTAGTACACCGTGCCAAACGCGTCCACTACGATGCCGCCGCGCATATCAGAGCCCGTCCCCATCAGGTACATGTTGGCCGCCAGGCAGCCATCTCCAGCCGCATCCGTTGACTTCACCCCGGTAGCCAGATTGGGGCACTGCGTATTCGTAGCCGTAATGGGTGTCCCGCTGCCGGCTATGGTCGTCATCGTATTCGGTGCAGGCGCCTGCGCCCATACCTGGGGCACCATGCTAAGAAGAGTTAAACCCGCGAAGGCAAAAAACAGGCGGTGACGCAAATAGCTCATGGACGGCCTCAGATAAGTTCCAAAGAGCAGAACGACCGTCAAGCAAATACCTCGCTCAATAGGTCATACCAATTTGGAGTAATGTGTTTACGGAAATTTTCAACCACAGGGACAATACCTTCGCCTCATAAATCCTGTCAAGTTTATTTATAGTCAACATTTATCCTCTACTTATAGGCATATTCCATTGCGCACAACGAGATATCGGAGCTTCAGAAAACTGTTACTCGTTAACAGAATCCGAAATGATGATCGCAATTTTGGTGCTACCAATCTAGCTCGACTAGATTACAAGGCACAACAAGTCCTACCCGCTCGTCTACCCGCACACGAGTTCCTTTACGAGTTATTTGCAGGAATGCTCTTCTGGCTGGAACGTCGTTAGCGCTTGCCGGCTGCTACTGCGGTGGATTCACGCACCATCAGTTCCGGCTCAATCTTCACCACGGCCGGCAGATTTTCTCCCGCCAGTTTCCGCAGCAATAGGCTGGCCGCCGTACTGCCAATAGCGTGCAGTGGCTGCCGGATCGTAGTCACGCTGGGCACGTGGTACGACGCTGACTGAATATCGTCGAAGCCCAATACTGACACATCCTTGGGCACGCGCAATCCGCCATCATGCAGTGCACGAATGGCGCCGATGGCTGAAATATCATTGAAGCAAAGTACCGCGGTAAAGTTCTTGTGCTTCTGCAGTAGCTGCCGCACCCCCGGATACCCCAGCGCCGGCGACGTCATATCCTGATCCAGCTTGATCGTCAGTTCCGGCAGCACTTTCAGCCCCAGCGCCCGCGCCACTTGCAGCGTCGCCCTCCACCGGCTCTGCGAATCCGAGCTGAATGGTTGCCCCTGCATAAATGCGATCTGCCGGTGCCCCAGTTCATAGAGATGGCCAAGCGCCAACTGCGCGGCCTTGTTGTGATCCAGCATCACGTTGGTCACGCCGTCGATCGTCGCATGGCCCGCCACACAGACAGTCGGCAGGTGTATCTTGTCCGGTAGCTTGGTATCAATCGCGAGAATCCCGTCCACACCACGCGCCATCAGCATGCGCGGATACTCTTCTATCAGGTCGGTACGATGGCGATGGTGCGCGGTGAAGTAGAAGTAGCCTTCCTTCATCAATAGTTCGCCCACGCCACCCATGACGCCCGCATGGTATCCCTCGCCCAGTTCCGGCAGCAGCACGCCAATCGTGCGCGTAGCGCTTCCCTGCAGCGAGCGCGCAATCAGGTTGGGCCGATAGCCAAACTTCCGCGCCGCAGCCTTCACCCGCTCCCGCGTCACCGGCGGAATCGACCGCCCCGGCACATTATTCAGCACAAACGAAACCGTGGCCGGGCTGAGATTTAGATACTCAGCCAGCATGCTTAGGCTCACTCGCCTCACTGCGTTCGGGTCCTTCGATTTGCGTGGCATGGTGCGCCCCTGCTTTCCAGTTTACTCATACCAAACTCGTGGTCGTACCAATCTCGAAACACTCAACAATCATGCGGTTTTGCAATTCTTTATAAGACAAACGATTATCTACGTATTTCCATAGATTAATTTCCCTTGACAGTAGCCTTCCGCCTCGTGCTTAATCTCCTGCGGCTAGAAAATATACTCTTCGAACTTATGCAAGACAATCGTTTGTCTTGACGATATTTTCGAGATGGATCGAAGCGGCCATGGTTTTGCGGTATTTTTAGGAGGTTCCAATGAAAGGCAAGTTTCTTATACGGTTGGCGACGCTGTTCGTTCTTCTGTTTACAGTCGCAGCAGCCCAGGCTCAGCTCAGCACGGCCACAATGTTTGGCACCATCACTGATCCCACAGGCGCAGCAATTCCCAATGCAACCGTCACGCTGACTCAGACCGATACCAACTTTGTTCGTGTATCTACTACGCGCGACAACGGCTCGTACCGCGAAGAATTTCTGCCAATCGGCCCCTACAAGCTCACGGTGAGCGCCCCAGGCTTCAAAACCCTGCAGCGCACCGGTATTGTCCTCTCGGTCATGCAGGTCGCTGAACTCAGCCTGAAACTAGACATCGGCACCGTCGGCGAAACCGTCGAAGTCACCGCTGATGTTCCCCTGGTCAACCTCGGCAGCGCAACCCTGGGCGATACCGTCGACAACCGCCAGATTGAAAATCTTCCGCTCGTCGGCCGCAACGTCGATCGCCTGCTCCAACTGGTTCCCGGCGTTCAAACCGTCAGCACCATCAACAACCTTGGCTATCAGGAGATCAAAGTACTGGTCAACGGCTCAACAGACGGCTTTGTTGGCCAGGTTTCCTATTATCTTGACGGCGGTCTCAATATGACTGGCCTTCGCAACAGCGGCAATCAGATTCCTGAGCCTGATGCTGTCAGCCAGTTCAATGTCGTCACCAACAACTACAGTGCGCAGCTCGGCCGGTACTCTTCAGCCGTCGTCAGCGTCGTCACGAAGAGCGGCACCAATGCCTTCCACGGCGATGTGTTCGAGTTTTACCGCGATAGAAATTTCAATGCTGTCGCTCACAATGCCGGTGCTGGTGCTGTAAAGACACCCTATAACCTGCACCGCTTCGGCGGCACCGTAGGTGGCCCCATTCGCCGCGACAAGGACTTCTTCTTTGCCAGCGTCGCAGCCTACCGCTTTAGAACCGCAGCCACCAACAGCGGCAACCTCCCCAGCGCAAACCAGATTCTGGGTAACTTCTCGGAAAATACTCCAACCGCAACCGAGCAGCCAAATTGCACTACGGCACCTACCTCAGCTGCCAATACAGCCATTCACTTCCTGGTCTGTAATCCGAGCACGCATACACCGTATCCCAATAACACCCTTCCCTCGGTGGATTCCACCGCAGTCAACATCCTGAATTTTCTAACAACAAAGCTGAAAACAGAGGCACAGCAGCCCTTCCGTACAGGTGACACTCCTTATACCTATCGCGTTTTGGAACCGACGCCAGAGCAGAACGAAGAGTATCTCATCAAGACGGATCACCAGCTCACGCCATCGCACCGTCTTACCCTCAGCTACTTCCTGCTGAACTACAGCATCCGCCAGAATCTCGGTGGCTTCACCCAGTTGTGGTCGTACTCTAACTACGCCAATAAGCAGCAGAATGCCAACCTCAGTGATGTGTGGACCATTAGCTCACGCACCGTCAACCAGTTCTGGGTGAACTACACTCGTCAGAATGGCGGCCGCATTCCAGTCTCCGGCGATCCCAGCAAGAAAACCCTGGCAGACTTTGGTTCCGATCTTGGAGTTGTCGGCACACCGTCTCTCTCGAATATCAGCGTAGGCGGCGTAGAGGGCTTCACCCTCACTCAGGCCATCACCGGCCCGAAAACAGGCGCAAATGTCTATGGCATTCGCGACCTGGTAAGCACCACCCGCGGCAAGCACTCGCTCTACATCGGCGGCGAAGCTGGCCTGGAAAAGGACTTCCAGCTTACCTCGCTCAACAACTACGGCACCTTCACTTTCTCTACCACCAATGGCTCCAGCGGCGCACGCACGACCAATGGTCTGTCAGACTTCCTCGCCGGCACTCCTGCCGGCATGGGACAGGACACGGGTCTGTATGCGAACGCCAACTGGTATAGCTATGGCGTCTTCGCACAGGATGATTGGAGAATCCGCCACAACCTGACCGTCAACGTCGGTCTCCGCTATGACTGGCAGCAGGCGCCAACGGATCCCCAGCGCATGCAGACCAACTTCACCCCCGGCGTACAATCGAATGCGTTCACGAACGTGTCGATCGTCGGCAAAACAGGTCCCCAGCTTGCACCGCTTGGTATGCTCTTCCCGGGCGACCCTGGCGTGCCAAAAGGTGGCGCATTAACGCCGATGAATCATTTCTCCCCGCGCGCTGGCTTCGCTTGGGACCCATTCAGCGATGGCAAGACGGTCTTCCATGGCGCTGCCGGGCTCTTCTTCGGCGCCATCTCGGGCAACCAGTGGGAGTTCCCGTCGAACTACGCTCCCTACGCGGTGCGTAATAGCGGTTACACCAAGGTGGTCTCCCTTACGCACCCCTATACCGGCGACCCGACTGAATTCCCAACCGGCACGAATCCTTATCCCAGCCTGATGTTCAACTATCCAACACGCACTGCGGCGTTCCTTCCTCTCAACCAGGTTGTAGCGTTTGATCCGAACTATCGCTGGCCGTATTCCATTCAGCTCAACTTCGGATTCCAGCAGCAATTCGGAAATAACTTGTCGGTCGGTGTCAGCTACGTAGGTTCCCTCAACCGCAAGACGCCGCTTTACAACGACATCAATGGACCTTCCTTCAATGTCAACCCGACCACTGGTCTTTCAGGACCTGCATGCTTCACCGATCCTGCTCATACAATTCCTGATACGAATAAGGCCTGCGGCTATGCCAACAGTAGCTCCACGGTCAATAACCGTCGGCCGTTGAACTCCGCTCCTTACAATGCCAGCGCAACAGCACCGATCTACAGCAACGTATGGATCATCCGTTCCAATCAGAACTCCAACTACAATGGACTGCAGGTCACGGTGGAGCAGCGCCTGACGCATCACCTCAGCGCCAAGGGCTACTACTCCTGGAGCCATACGCTGCAGAGCAACACGCTTGACGCTACCAGCGGGCTGAATGGTACCTTTATGGACTCCAACTATCCGCAGCTCGAATATCGTCAGCGCTCTGACCAGGATCGTCGCCAGATGATGACGATGTCCTTCCTCTGGAAGACTGACTACTTCACTCACTTCAATCGTTACGTCAGAACGTCCCTGAACGGATGGGCCATTTCCGGCATCTGGACGGCGAATAGCGGTCAGCCTTTCACCGTGACCACCGGTAACGACAACTACTTCTCCAGCAATGCAAATAACCGTCCCAGCATCGTACCTGGCAAGTCTCCCCACACGCTTCCGCAGTCGTCGCGCGTAGCAGAGATGAAGCAATGGTTCGATACCACGGCCTATTGCATCCCCGGACCAACCACCACAACCAGCTGCCCTGGCGTCGGCCCCGCGAATATGCTCGGCAACGAGCGTCCCGCACAGCTTGACGTTCCCGGATACAGAAATGTAGATGCCACCGTTTCACGAGATTTCAATATTTACCGCGATGTGCGTTTCCAGCTTCGTGTTGAAGCTTCAAACGTCTTCAATCTCGTTAACCTTGGCACCCCATCAGCTGCAATGAATAGCTCAACCTACGGCCAGGTTACTGGCAGCGGCGGTTCGCAGCGCATATTGCAAGTTGGTGGCAAGCTGTTGTTCTAATCCTTTTGGCTCCCGGAGTGCCGGCATTCCTGCCGGCACTCCGGTTTTTTTGTCCCTAAAACACCCCACATACTTACCCCATCACTCCAAATCCCGGTCCAAGCCACATCCCTTAGGCCTCTAGGGTGAGTCACCACATCTTCTCCATCGCCCACCTTCATCTCTGATCGCAGCATCAGTGCCGCCCGCCCCATACGTGAACTCACAGGCTTCCATGGAGTATCGTTACTGCCTGGAGATATGCAGACCATCACGCACACGCTAATCTCGGCAAACCTCGCTTCCTGGAGCCCCGCAACCCGTCGCTCCCAAACCGGTTCTGGTGTCTTCAATCTCTGTGATGGCTCTGATTCATGCGTACGCGACATGCTACATTTCTCCTCGGAGACTCACATGCATCCCACACAGCCGGATAGACCAGCCACTCGTAAGCTGGCCCTTCGTTCTCTTTCCTGCTTCCTGCTGGCCGTTCTTCTGTGCAGTGCGGTATTCGCCACTGCGCAATCCGGATTCGTTCATACCCAGGGCAAACAACTGGTTGATGGTGCTGGCAAGCCGCTGCTGCTGCGTGGAACCAACCTCGGTGACTGGCTCGTTCCCGAAGGTTACATGTTGAAGTTTGACGGCGGCCCGCAATCGCCACGGCAGATTGAAGCCCTTACCCAGACGCTGCTCGGCCCGGAAGAATCCGTGCGCTTCTGGCAGAGCTACCGCAGCAACTACATCACCCGCGACGATATCCAGTTCATCCAGCGCGCCGGGTTCAACTCCATTCGCATTCCGTTCCACTACAAGTTCTTCGCCAACGGCAGCAACGAAGGCTTCGCCCTCATTGACCCTGTAGTCGCCTGGGCGCATGAAGCCGGCCTCTACGTCATCCTTGATATGCACTGCGCCCCCGGTGGCCAGACCGGCGCCAACATTGACGACAGCGCCAGCTATCCCTGGCTTTTTCAATCAGCTCCCCATCAGGCAGAGTTCATTGCCATCTGGACCCGCATCGCGCGCCACTACAGCGACAATCCCACCATCCTTGGCTACGACCTGCTCAACGAGCCCCTTCCCGCAGTGGACTCTCTCGCGCCACTGCACCCGCTGCTGGAGCCGCTCTACAAGCGCGCCACAGCTGCCGTCCGCAGTGTCGATCCCAATCACGTCATCATCCTCGGCGGTGCAAACTGGGACGGCGACTTCACGGTCTTCGGCCCGCCCTTTGACAAGAATGTGATGTACACCTTCCACAAATACTCGATGCCCTCTAAGGTCGACGCCATCCAACCCTTTCTCGCTTTCCGTGACAAGTACAACGTCCCCTTGTGGCTAGGTGAATCCGGTGAGAACACCGACGATTGGGTGCAGGACTTCCGTGTTCTGCTGGAAAAGAATCAGATTAGCTGGGCATTCTGGCCATACAAGAAAATGGAGAGCGGCTCATCTCCCGTCACCTTCAGTGCGCCGCCGCAGTGGCAGAAGATTACCTACTACGCAGCGCATGGCTGGGCGGTAGACGTAAGGCACTCTGTGCTAAAAGAGCGTCCCAGCCCCAGCGATATCCAAGCCGCCTTCGATGGCCTGCTGCAGAATATTCAGTTCGCGCATAGCAAGCCGAACCCCGGCTACATTAAGGCGCTCGGCCTCACCGTCCCGCAATAGCGCTTATTTCTATTTCAACAGAGCATCAATCTCTGCGCGTGCCGGCATTGACGGTGCCGTGCCCGGTCGCGTCACAGAGATGCCTGCTGTCGCGCACCCAAACCGTGCCGCCTCAATCAAGTCCATCCCCTCTGACAGCGCCACCGCCAGCCCGCCGTTGAATGCGTCTCCCGCTCCCGTCGTCTCCCGCACCTTGCCCGCATCCACCGCCGCCACATGCGCCTTCTCCCGCGCATTCTTCACAAACACTCCCTGCGCTCCCAGTGTGATGATGGCATTGCGCACGCCACGCGCCAGAAGAGCATCCGCAGCCAGCTCCGCCTCCGCCAGGTTTGTCACTGGAATCCCCGTCAACGCGCACGTCTCCGTCTCGTTCGGCGTGATGTAGTCAATATGACGGTAAATGCTCTCCGGCAGCAGCGTCGCCGGAGCCGGATTCAGAATCGTCGGCACCCCCAGTGAGTGTGCCAACGCCAGCCCATGCTCCACCACCGGCAATGGCAACTCCAGTTGCGCCACAAACACGGCAGATTCCGCAATCAGCGCGCGCGCCTGGTCCACCTCTGCCGCGCTTACCTCAAAGCAAGCGCCCGGCACCACGATGATTGCATTCTCTCCCCGTGCTGCATCAATAATGATGGCCGCCGCGCCCGTCGCACTGCTCGTCTTGAACAGAAACCGTGTGTCGATACCTTCCGCCGCATACAGAGCGCGCGCCATATCACCAAACGGGTCCGCGCCCAGCTTGGAGATGAAGCTCACCCGCCCACCCGCGCGTGCCGCCGCCACTGCCTGGTTCGATCCCTTGCCGCCCGGTCCCAGTTGGAACGACGGCCCCATCAGCGTCTCGCCCCACGCTGGAATACGCTCCGTACGGAATGCAAGGTCCGCCACAAAACTACCCATTACGGTGACCCATTTCTTCGCCATACTCACCCTTTGTACGCTAGTGCGATCAGCAGCAACGCCAGCAAATATGCCGCCACCATGCCGCCCAGGTAGACCTTTGACTTCGTCTTCGCTCCGCGAAACTCATGCCACACAAATACACCCCACAGCGTCGCGACCATAGGCGATGCCTGACCGATAGCATAAGAGATTGGCAGTCCCACTTTGCCGCCTGCCACCAGGTTCAGCACTGTGCCCGTGCCCCATATAAACCCACCCAGCAAGCCCAGGAAGTGATACTTCCCCGGCGCAGCGAAGTATCCCGCAATAGAAACCGGCGACCCCACCAGCGGCTTCCGCATCAGGATAGGGTTGAATACGAAGCAGCACAGAAATGCGCCCAGCGTCATCAGCACCGCGGCAGAGTAAGGACTCAGTGCACCGGCTGGCACCATCAGCCCACTCACGCTCCTGCTCCCTGTCAACGCCTTCTCCAGCAGTGGCGCCCACGATCCCATCAGTACGCCTGAAACCAGGCAGACGAGGATGCCCTTGCGCGTCGCCACCACCCCTGCAATACCGCGCGCCGCATACGCAAAGCCAATCAGGATCACTGCGATCAGCGCCATACCCACACCTGCGAACAGCAATCGCGCATCGCCGGCCGGATGGATCAGGTAGCTCATCACCGTGCCTTCCACCAGAGCAATCCCGATGGAGAGCGGAAACGCGATCGCCAGCCCCACCATCTCAATGCCCGCAATCAGCAGCACATTGGCGATATTGAAGACAAAGCCTCCCGCCGCCGCATACAGCAGGCTGCTCGCATCCGCCTCGCGCAGGTTCGGCAGAAAGCTGAATATGCTGCCGCTATTGCTCCCCAGCGTGAACGCATACAGCAGAGAAACCAGAAAGATGCCGAGCCCGTAATCCCAGTAGTAGAGCTCGAAGCGATAATCCTTCGTCAGCTTGAACGTATTGGCAAACGATCCCCAGCAGCAGGTGCAGAGAATCATCAGCAAAAGTGCGGTGGTAAACGTTGCTGGAATAAACATGGTCTTTCCCTCTCGCGAAACGCTTCGCTCGGCGCACCTGCAGCACACAAATCACACGTCTCAAGCTGCGAAAGAGTGACTTTAGTCATTCCAAACAACCGTGTCAATCATTCCTTGCGTTCACATGTTCCATCCGCAAGGCATACGCCTCATTCGCACAACAACATCTGCGCGCATTCTGAGTCTAAAGAGAGTGCGTACCACCGGTACAACCCCTCTGGGGTGACTGCTCAACTAATCTATACATATGGGAAAGTCTTTGTCTCGCGCCTTCGCTTGCATTCTCGCCCTACTCTGCTGCGTCCCGGCCTACGCTGACGGTGCCAACTTCGATCTCATCGGCCCTCGCCTGCAGATTAAGGTCACCCGTGGCAGCAAGGAACTCCCCATCGCTCAGGTGCCCAACCTCGCGCCGGGCGATCACCTCTGGGTCCACGTCGATTTCCCCGCCACCCAATCGGAGCACTATCTCCTCATCGTCTGTTTCCTGCGCGGAACCACCAACCCGCCGCCTGACAACTGGTTCACCCATGCCGAAGTCTGGAACAAGCATGTCACTCAGGAAGGCATCACGCTCTCCGTGCCCGATGGCGCTCAGCAGGCGCTCCTTTTCCTCGCGCCCAGCACCGGCGGTGACTTCTCCACCCTGCGCAACGCCGTCAAGGGCCGTCCCGGCGCCTTCATCCGTGCCGTGCAGGATCTCAACGCCGCCGCCTACGATCGCATCCGCTACGAAGAATTCGTTGCCGCCATTGAGAAGATTCCCAGCTCTGATACGAAGCAGCTCAAGGAGCGTTCTGACCTGCTTGCCCGCAGTCTTAATCTCAAAATTAACCAGGATTGCTTCCTGCGCAGCAGTGGCCAGCAAGTCGTCTGCCTTACTGCGGGTGAGAACGCCGTCGTGATGGATGATGGACACAGCTCCCTCGTCACCCAACTCACCTCCGGCCCCGCCACTGACCTCGTCGCCAATGCCAGCGCCACCCAGATGATGGGCGGCGGCTACTACTCCGCCTACGTCGGTGCCATCGTAGATGTTGTGCGCATCACCAGCGGCATTCACACCGCCCACTACCAATACATCCCCGCGCTCGGCCTTCCGGATAACGACGCGCTGAATCTCAAGCTCAACAACCCTCCCTCCTTCCACAATCCCAAGTCCGTGCTGGTCATCGGCCTGCCCGCTGTGCAATCCGCGCAGATGCCGCCGTTGCGCGCGGTCGATCCCAAACAAGTCCTCTGCCTGCGCAAGACTGACCTCGTACTGCCCGTCGAAGGCGCTCCTCTCATCTTTGCCACCACCTTCGCGCACCACCTGGTGCTTGAGATTGCCGGCGATCATCCCGTCCAGCTTCCGCTCACGGCAGACGCGCTCCATGGCGGATTCGTTATGGACGCAACCGCCGCCCGGCAGCTCACCAGCGCGCAGGACGTCACCGGCACCGTCAAAGGCATGTGGGGATTCGATCCTTACACCGGCCCCACTTTCCTGCTGCAAGTCATGCCCGCAACCCAGTGGACTGTTGACTCAGCCGATGTGACCCGCCTCGTCGTAGGTCGCGAAGATCATATCCAGCTCAGTTCCACCGGCACTGCCTGCGTTGACAGCATCCAGGCTCACACCGCCGATGGCACCCTCATTCCCGCCACCTGGAAGCCCGGCACCACAGACAAACCCAACCTGCTGCAGGTCAGTATGAAGCTGAACGATGTGCAGCCCGGCGAACTCGCCCTGCAGGTCAAGCAATTCAGTCAGGAGAAGCCGGACAACGTGAAGGTAAATGCCTACGCCGATCCGCCTACCCCACAGAAGCTCACTTTCTACGCTGGCGACACCACCGCCACGCTCTCCGGCAAAGGGCTGGAGCAGGTCTCCACCATCGAGATCTCCGGCGCGCACTTTACACCCGGCGATGTCACCACTAGCGGCGACGTTGAAACCATCACGCTCACGCCGTCCAGTGATCATGCCGCGCTGGATGCCAAACCTGGCACGCAGCAGAAGGCTCACATCACCTTAAAGGATGGCCGCTTCCTGGACTTCAGCTTCACCGTGCAACCTCCCCGCCCGCACATCTCCCTCATCAACAAAAGTGTGCAGCCTGCCACCGGAACCCACGGCGCCTCTATCGAATTCGCCAGCGCAGACGATCTGCCGCTCAACGCGAAGCTCGCCTTCTTCGTGAAGTCGCAGAACCCCACCGGCTTTGAGCGCAGCGAGAAGCTTGAGATCGCCACGCCGGACAACTCGCTCCACACCACCCTTGCGCTCGATGATGGCTCGCTGGTGCTCGAAGACCGCCAGACCGTGCTCGCCACGCTCGACCCCGCTAAAGCATTCGGTAACTCCGCCTTCGGCGACCTGCGCTTCCGTGCCGTCACCGCCGCCGGCTCTGCCAGTGACTGGCAGCCCCTCGCCCACCTCATCCGCATACCCGACCTCACGGACGTCCGCTGCTCTGCCAAGGCAGGCGCGCCCTGCACCCTCTCCGGCTCCAATCTCTATCTCATCAGCGCCATATCCTCTGACCCCGCTTTCCCAGACGCCGCCCAGGCCAGCGTCCCGTCCGACTACACCGCCGCCACCGTCCAGGTCCCGCGCCCCAGTGGCACGCTCCTCTACGTGAAGCTGCGTGACGACCCCGGCTCCATTGACACTGTAGCCCTGCCCGTCCTCCCCCAGTAACCACTCGCTCGCCATCACCCTATGCCCTAAGTGGAGTCACCAAACGGCATAGCGCTCTCCAAAATCCCCCGCTAACATGAGTTGAAACGATGTGACCCCGCTCACATCCGATCTCTATCTTGTGTGTCTACTCTTGCTGCGAAATTTGGTGATTCTTATCGCGCGCTCTATAGAGACTGAGAGATACACCCTCATAATTTCAGCGGATGTATTTCTCTCCCAATTTGGAGGAATACATGCAAGTTACTGCCCTTGGAACAGAAGCAACCGCGGCTGAAAAAGCTGCTCCCGTCATCACCCAGTACGTCTACTTCTTCGGCGGCGGCCACGCTGAAGGCAACGGCAAAATGAAAGACGTGCTCGGCGGCAAAGGCGCTGGCCTTGCCGAAATGACCAACATCGGTCTCCCCGTACCTCCCGGCTTCACAATTCAGACTGAGGCATGTCGCGAATTCATGCGCGGCGCCGTCAATCCCGAAGTCACTGAGGAAATGCTGCGCGCTCTGCATTGCCTCGAAGAACTGCAGGGTCAGCAGTTCGGCGCCGGGGACAATCCCCTGCTCGTCTCCGTCCGCTCCGGCGCAAAGTTCTCCATGCCCGGAATGATGGACACCATCCTCGACCTCGGCCTCAACGATGTCTCCGTCATCTCGCTCGCGAAAAAAACGGGAAATCCTCGCTTTGCCTATGACTCCTACCGCCGTCTCATCCAGATGTTCGGGGATGTAGTCCTCGGCATTCCCAAGTCAGAATTTGAGCAAATCTTCGATGGCGTAAAGCATGCCACCGGCGCGCACTCTGATACCCAGCTCAACGCGGATCAGTTGCAGACCGTTATCGCCGGCTACCGCGTGCTCATTCAGAAGCGCACCAGGGCTGACTTCCCGCAGGACCCATACAAGCAGCTCCTGATGGTGCGCGACGCCGTCTTTGCTTCATGGAATAACGACCGTGCCAAGGCCTATCGCCGCATCAATAAAATTGATGACTGGCTGGGCACTGCGGTCAATGTGCAGTCCATGGTCTTCGGCAATCTCAGTGACAATAGCGGCACCGGCGTCGGCTTCACCCGCAATCCCGCTACCGGTGCAAAGGAGTTCTACGGCGAATTCCTGCTCAACGCGCAGGGTGAAGATGTCGTCTCCGGCATCCGCACCCCTCTGCCCATCACTGAACTGCAGCGCATCATGCCCAATGTCTATGAGCAGCTTCGCACCATCACCACCAATATGGAGAAGCACTACCGCGATCTGCAGGACTTCGAGTTCACCATCCAGGAAGGCAAGCTCTACATGCTGCAGACCCGCAATGGCAAGCGGACCGGCATGGCCGCCGTGCGCATTGCGCTCGACCTGATCCACGAAGGCCTCATCACCATCGACGAAGCCGTCATGCGCGTAGAGCCCAACCAGCTCTATGATTTCCTGGTGCCACGTCTCGATGAGCAGAGCGGCTCCTTTACCGTCCTCGGCAAGGGTCTCCCCGCCTCACCCGGCGCAGCCGTCGGCCAGATCGTCTTTTCCGCGGAAGACGCCGTGCGCTATCACGGCGAAGGCCGTATGAAGTCCGTCATCCTTGTGCGCCGCGAAACCACACCGGAAGATATCTCCGGTATGGAAGTCGCTGCGGGCATCCTCACCTCGCGCGGCGGCATGACGTCACACGCGGCCGTCGTCACACGCGGCATGGGCAAGTGCTGCGTCAGCGGCGCAGGTGCCTTCCAGGTCGAAGAAGAGAAGCTGGAGATGCACGTTGGCGGCAAGGTCTTCCGCGAAGGCGATTGGATTTCGCTCGATGGCACTACCGGTCGCGTCATCGAAGGTAAGGTCCCGCTCATCCCCGCCACACCTGATGATCCCATCCTGGTGGAGTTCATGCACCATGTGGATAGCCGCCGCCACCTGCGCGTTCGCGCCAATGCAGACATCCCTCGCGATGCCATGCAGGCGCGCGCCTTCGGCGCAGAGGGCATCGGCCTCTGCCGTACCGAGCACATGTTCTTTGACTCCGACCGTCTTCCCTTCATGCAGGCCATGATTATGGCGCGCACTGAGAAGGATCGCCGCAACGCGCTCTTCAGCCTGCTGCCCATGCAGCGTGAAGACTTCATCGGCCTCTTCCAGGCCATGGGCGAGCTCCCGGTCAACATCCGCCTGCTCGATCCACCACTTCACGAGTTCCTGCCCAAGCAGGCCGATTTAATGGTCCAGATTACCCGGCTGGAAGATACTGATCCAACGTCTCCGCAACTCGACGAACTGCGCACCACCCTGCAGCGCGTCGAAGAGCTGCATGAGACCAACCCCATGCTCGGCCTGCGCGGCTGCCGTCTCGGCATCGCCTTCCCTGAGATCACTGAGATGCAGGCCCGCGCCATCTTTGAAGCAGCAGTCACCGTAAAAAAGGCTGGCGTCAGCCCGCACCTGGAGATCATGGTTCCCTTGACCTCCGGGCTGGAGGAGATGAAGAACCAGGCAGACATCATCCGCCGTATCGCAGGCGAAGTCTTCGACCGCGATGGCCTGAGCGTGGACTATATGGTCGGCACCATGATCGAGCTTCCGCGTGCTGCCCTGATGGCTGATCAGATCGCAAAGGAGGCCGAGTTCTTCAGCTTCGGCACCAACGATCTCACCCAGACCACCTACGGCATATCCCGTGACGACGTGAACCAGTTCCTGCCGATGTACCTAAAACAAGGCATCTTCAAGCAGGATCCCTTCGCCGTCCTCGATCAACAGGGCGTCGGCCAGCTCATGAAGATAGCCACAGAACGCGGCCACGCCACTCGTCCCTCCCTGAAGGTCGGCATCTGCGGAGAACACGGCGGCGAACCTGAGTCCGTCAAGTTCTGCCACGGCCTTCATGTCAACTATGTCTCGTGTTCGCCCTTCCGCCTGCTCACTGCCCGGCTTTCCGCCGCGCAGGCAGCGCTGGAAGAGCTGGCAGGCACTGCCGGGTCAGACTCTTCATCCCGGTAAAACCGCCACCCCGGGGCGCAAGTCCCTGCCAAATCAACGGCGGGATTTGCGCCTCTTTTTTTCCTGAAAATTCGTTCCCTGCCTACCGCCCTCAGGTATAGAGTGGATGCCGCTTGATGATGTGTCCACCGTCACAGCCGGTCCTACCACTTCGGGAGTAGGGTTGCCGCGTGGATTTAGGACCGGGGCAGCACTGTCTCGAAAACTCTATCCCTATAAGGAGCACGAATGCTAGTTACCCACTGGGTTTGGTTTGTTCTGGCGGTGAGTGTTTTATCACTCCTCGTCGCGGTCTTGTTTACTCGAGAGGTCTTGGCCTCGGACAAAGGTACGCCTGCCATGCAGGCCATCTCCACGGCAATCCGTGAGGGCGCGGAAGCGTTCCTCAAGCGGCAGTACTACACCATCTACAGCTTCAGCGTTCTACTCGGAGTCCTGCTCTTCATCTTCTACGCACTCACCAAGCATGATTACGTACTCGCCACCAAAACCGTCATCTCGTTCTTCGCCGGCGCGATCTGCTCCGGCCTTGCGGGATTCTCCGGCATGTTCGTCTCCATCCGCGCCAACCTGCGCGCCGCTGCGGCAGCTCGCACTAGCCTCAATCGCGCTCTGCAGCTTGCACTCCGCGGTGGCGCTGTCACCGGCCTTTCGGTCGTCTCACTCTCGCTGCTCGGCGTCGGCATCATCTTCATCGCCTTCGGCGGCATGACGCATCCCACCGAAGTACCGTATGAGATCGTCGGCTTCGGCTTCGGCGCCAGCTTTGTGGCCTTGTTTGCCCAGCTCGGCGGCGGTATCTACACCAAGGCTGCTGACGTTGGCGCCGACCTCGTTGGTAAGGTCGAAGCCGGCATCCCTGAAGACGATCCCCGCAATCCTGCCGTCATCGCCGATCTCGTTGGCGACAACGTTGGCGACTGCGCTGGCCGTGGTGCTGATCTCTTTGAGTCCACTGCTGCAGAGAACATCGGCGCCATGATCCTCGCCGTTGCCCTCTTCAGCATCTTCGGCATCAAGGGTATTCTCTTCCCCTTTGTCGCCCGCGCCTTCGGCCTCATCGCATCCGTCATCGGCGTATGGTCAGTCAAGCTGAAGAATGAAGATGAAGACCCGATGGTTGCTTTGAATCGCGGCTACTACATCACCACGTTCTTCGCTGCAATCGGCTTCTGGGTTGCCGTGCACTACCTGCTCAACAGCAATATGTGGTTCTTCTATGCCGGCCTCATCGGTATGGCAAACTGCTTCCTCTTCGTCTGGATTACCCAGTACTACACCGAGGACCGCTACCGCCCGGTGCAATCCATTGCCCACGCTTCGCTCACTGGCCCGGCTACCAACATCATTAGCGGCCTGGCGGTCGGCATGGAGTCCACGGCAATGCCGGTGGTCGCCATCTCGGCGTCCATCCTGGCCTCCTACTACTGCGGCATTCATGCGCTGCCGGGTGTTCATGGTGCAGGCCTCTTCGGCACCGCCATCGCCACCATGGGTATGCTCTCCACCGCTGCCTACATCCTGGCCATGGATACCTTCGGCCCCATCACCGATAACGCCGGCGGCATCATTGAGATGTCCGGCGCGCCGGAAGATGTCCGCAAGCGTACTGACCGTCTGGACTCCGTCGGCAACACCACCAAGGCACTCACCAAGGGATACGCCATCGGCTCCGCCGCACTGGCTGCTTTCCTTCTCTTCTCTGCCTACCTGGATGCCATCAACGAACTCCTGCTCAAGTCGCCGGAGAAGTACGGCACCATGATCAACGGCGTCCTTACCGTGCCGCTGCTCACCAAGGTTGATATCTCCAAACCACCCATCTTCATCGCGGCCCTCATCGGCGCGGCGTTGGTGATCCTCTTCAGTTCGCTCGCCATCAAGGCTGTGGGCGCTGCCGCACAGACCGTCATTCAAGAGGTTCGTCGTCAGTTCCGTGAGAACCCGGGCATTATGGAAGGCACTTCCAAGCCGGATTATCGTCAGTGCGTTGACATCGTCACCAAGGGCGCCCTGAAGGCCATGGTCGCTCCCGGTCTGCTCGCTGTCCTGGTACCCGTCGGCGTCGGCTTCGTCTTCCGCTTCTTCGCTACATCTGCTGATCCCACGCTGGGCGCCGAGGCAGTTGCCGGATTGCTCATGGTCGGCACCATCAGCGGCATCCTGTGGGCCATCTTCATGAACAACGGCGGCGGCGCATGGGATAATGCAAAGAAGTTCATCGAAACCGGCGAGCTTGGCGGCAAGCGCTCTGATGCCCACAAGGCAGCAGTCGTCGGTGACACTGTCGGCGATCCCTTCAAGGACACCGCCGGCCCATCGCTTCACGTGCTCATCAAGCTCCTCTGCACGGTAACGTTTGTGATGGCTCCGCTCTTCCTGCGCTAGCAATTGCTTTGGGCGGGTTGGGCGAAACTGCCCAATCCCTCCCCGCAGGAACACAGTTGTAATGCTCCACCAGAACCGCAACCTACTGGTTGCGGTTCTTTTTTGCAACTCATAGGCTGTAAAGAAACTCTTATCTCGTAGCGCTACCGCGTTTGCATAAGGAGAAATAACGATGGCTACATTCACCACCAAAGATGGTACGACGATCTATTACAAGGATTGGGGCACTGGAACTCCCGTCGTGTTTTCGCACGGCTGGCCATTAAATGCCGACGCCTGGGATGCACAGATGTTATTCTTCGGCCAGCACGGTTACCGCGTCATTGCTCATGACCGCCGCGGCCACGGCCGTTCCAGCCAGCCCTGGCAGGGCAACAACATGGATACCTATGCGGATGACCTCGCCGAGCTCCTGGATAAACTCGATATCAAAGGTGCCACCCTGGTCGGCCATTCCACCGGCGGAGGTGAAGTCGCGCGCTACATCGGCCGCCACGGTAGCGCACGCGTCGCCAAAGCCGTCCTCATCGGAGCCGTTCCCCCGCTCATGCTCAAGACAGAGAAGAATCCCGGCGGCCTCCCGCTTTCTGTCTTCGACGGCATCCGCGCCGGTGTTGTTGCTGACCGGTCGCAGTTCTTCAAAGACCTGACCACGCCTTTCTACGGTTACAATCAGCCGGATGCCAAGCCCTCGCAGGGCGTTCGCGATTCATTCTGGCTACAGGGAATGCAGTCTTCCGTCATCGCGTCCTACGACTGCATCAAGGCATTCTCTGAGACGGACTTCACGGAGGACCTCAAGAAGATTGATGTCCCCACCCTGATCCTGCACGGCGATGCAGACCAGATCGTACCCATTGCCGACTCCGCGGAACTCTCTGCCAAGCTCGTCAAAAAGGCGACATTAAAAATCATCCCCGGCGGCCCGCACGGCATGTGCACCACACTTGCTGACCAAATCAACTCTGCCCTGCTTGAATTCCTCAAAGCATAACCCGGTGTCCCAGAGCTTGTCCTAAGGATCTCGCTTCTGCCACCACAATCTATCGCCTTAAACCGAAGCGGCCGTGGAACTTCCACGGTCGCTCTTGGTTTCTATCTGCGTGCTACTTACAGGCGCATGCCAGTTCCGGCTCCGCGTCTTCCGCTGCAACTTCCAGCGCCAGCCGCTTCTCCAGACTTGCACGGTACTCATCCAGGTCAAGCTGGATGCGTGCCACGCCGGACTTCATGGCTGCTTCCACCACCGCTGCGGCTTCCCGCACCACCACACGCGGGTCAAACGGCTTCGGAATGATGTAGTCCTTGCCGAACGTGATCTCATCCTTGCCGTAGATGTCGCATACGAACTTCGGCACCGGCAGCTTTGCCAGGTCCGCCAGCGCACGCGTGGCCGCCAGCTTCATCTCCTGGTTGATGCCGGTTGCGCGTGAATCCAGCGCACCGCGGAAGATGGCCGGGAAGCCCAGCACATTGTTCACCTGGTTCGGATGGTCTGAGCGTCCCGTCGCCACAATCGCATCCGGCCGTGTCGCAATCGCCAGTGAGTACTCGATCTCCGGATTCGGATTCGCCATCGCAAAGATAAGCGGCGTGTCGGCCATTGTCAGCAGCATCGCCGGGGTTACGCAATCTGCGGTCGACAGGCCCATAAAGACGTCCGCCCCCACAAACGCATCCGCCAGCGTGCGCGCATCCGTCTTGCGCACAAAGCGTTCTTTGTACTTGTTCATTCCCTCGGTGCGGCCTTCATACAGCACACCCTTGGAATCGCACATCAGGATGTTTTCCGGCGATGCGCCCAGGCTGATGAAGTGCGATGCGCATGAAATCGCGCTTGCTCCTGCGCCATTCACCACGATCTTCGCCTTCGCAACGTCTTTGCCCGCTACTTCCATGCCGTTGATGAACGCCGCTCCGGCAATGATCGCCGTGCCGTGCTGGTCATCGTGGAAGACCGGAATCTTCATCGTCTTCTTCAGTGTCTCTTCAATCAGGAAGCACTCCGGCGCCTTGATATCTTCCAGGTTGATGCCGCCAAATGTCGGCTCCATCATCTGGCATGCGCGAATCACGTCCTGCGGATCATTCGCGTCCAGCTCAATGTCGAACACATCGATGTCGGCAAATCTCTTGAACAGGATTCCCTTGCCTTCCATCACCGGCTTGCCTGCTGCCGGCCCGATGTTGCCCAGTCCCAATACCGCGGTTCCGTTTGAAACCACCGCCACCAGGTTTGCCTTCGCCGTGTACTTATAGACCAGCTCAGGATCCTTGTGGATCTCCAGACATGGAGCGGCTACTCCGGGGGTGTAGGCCATGCTCAGATCGTTCTGGGTCAGGCATGGCTTGGTCGCAATGACCGCGATCTTCCCCGGAGGGAAGGAAGAGTGGTACTCAAGTGCTTCTTGATCAAAGTTCATCGTTTGCGTCGTCCCCTTACTGAGAGGTTTCCCCCCTCAGACGAACTGCTTTGCAGCCCGGCACTGCCGCCTCGTTGCGGCCATTGAGAGTGCAGAACGGCATATTGCGAATGATTGAAGCACACCGAATATGCCTTGGAATGTGATGGCGCGCACGCCAGACGCGTCTATGATGGTATTCAACTGGTTACAAGGCACATAGCGCCCTGCTGGTATTGTTTTTACGGCACCGGCACACCCGCTTTCTGCACCAAATCCTTAGTAGCGGTAAGCTTTTAGCAAGACATTCTGGAGGGTATTTATGAATATTGCAGAGAGCGTCATTGATCTCATTGGCCGTACGCCGCTCGTTAAGCTCAATCGCGTCGCCGCTGGCTGCGGAGCCACCGTCGTCGCCAAGCTTGAGAGCTCTAACCCGGTCAATAGTGTGAAAGATCGTATCGGCTTCGCCATGATTGACGCTGCGGAACGCGAAGGCAAGATTGCTCCCGGCAAAACCGTTCTCATTGAACCCACCAGCGGCAACACCGGCATCGCCCTTGCCTTCGTCGCCGCCGTCAAGGGGTATGACATTATCCTCACCATGCCGGAGACGATGAGCGTTGAGCGCCGCATCCTCCTGCTCGCCTTCGGTGCCAAGATTGTGCTCACCCCCGGCCCCAATGGCATGAAGGGTGCCATCGCCAAAGCAGAAGAGCTGCTCCGCGATACCCCCAATGGCTACATGCTGCAGCAGTTCAATAACCCTGCCAATCCTGCCATTCACTTCGCCACCACCGGCCCTGAGATCTGGAACGATACTGACGGCAAGGCAGATATTCTCATCTCTGGTGTCGGTACCGGCGGAACCCTCACCGGCATCAGCGAGTACATGAAGAGCAGAAAGCCCGGTTTCTGGACGGTCGCGGTTGAACCCACTGACAGCGACGTGCTCTCCGGCGGCAAGCCCGGCCCCCACAAGATTCAGGGCATCGGCGCAGGTTTTGTGCCCAAGGTGCTCAAGACCGAGCTCATTGACCAGATCGTCAGGGTCAGCAACGACGACGCCATCAACATGGCCCGCCGCCTGCCGAAAGAAGAAGGGCTCCTCGTCGGCATCTCCTCCGGTGCAGCCGTTCATGCAGCGCTTGAGGTTGCCCGCGACCCAAAGAATGCAGGCAAGCTCATCGTCGTCATTATTCCCAGCTTCGGTGAGCGCTATCTCTCCACCGTACTGTTCGACGAACTGCGCCAGGAAGCGCTCAACACCAGGACCTCTACCGTTACCCTATGAACTTTCTGCAACGGGCAAGTGAAGATATACAGTGCGTGATGGAGCGCGACCCCGCCGCTTCATCACGGCTCACTGTGCTGCTCTGCTATCCGGGCATCTATGCACTGTGGGCACACCGTTTTCAGCATTGGCTCTGGTGCAGAAACCTGAAGCTGACCGCGCGTGTGCTCTCACAGGTCACGCGCTTCTGGACCGGCATTGAAATTCATCCCGGCGCGCGCCTCGGCCACCGCCTCATCATTGACCATGGCATGGGCGTCGTCATCGGCGAGACGGCCATCGTCGGCGACGATGTCACTCTCTATCAGGGCGTCACTCTCGGCGGCACCGGCAAAGACAAGGGTAAGCGCCACCCTACCCTCCGCGACGGCGTCTTCGTCGGCAACAACGCTAACGTCCTCGGCAACATCACCATCGGCGAAAACTCCCGAGTCGGTGCCGGCTCGGTTGTCCTCCGCGACGTCCCGCCAGACTCCACAGTCGTCGGTGTGCCCGCCCACATCATCTACCAGGGTGGCAAGCGCGTCCTCATCACCGACCCACACGACGTCAAGGATCCCCTCTCTGACATCATTATTGCCCTCTCTGACGAGCTCAAGAAGCTACGCGCCCGCGTCGAACGCCTCGACGGTCAGCTACAGACCGCGACCCTGGGCGAGCCCGAAAATGCCTTCAGCGTGGAAGAAGAAGAGCGCGCCCAGTACCGCGACGAGCAGTTTCAGCGTTCTGACTACGTGAGCATGGGCGAAGCCATCTAGCGTCCCCAAACTCACCGCGCATGGACCGCAAATTGTCCCCGGTTTGTCCACAAAATAACCATAAAATCGTCCCCGTTTCCTTGAAAACTCCGCCCCTATGCCATAGCATGGCTACGCATTAACTTTAGGAGAAAACGGTTACTCATGGACAGACGGCTATTTCTTCAGGGGTGCGCCGTTGCCGGCCTCGCTGCCACCCACTCCACCTCACTTCTCGCCCAGCCTACTCCCCGTCCCGGAAATAACCTGTTTACTATCAATGGTATAGCTATCCCAGATACTGGCTGGAATCTGTGGATTGACCGCACCGCCCAGTGGAAGGACGACGATATTTTCCTCCCCGACGACGTCAACCTGAAGAAACTTCCTGTCAATCCTCCCACCGGCGGCTGGCAATCTCTCTATGCCCGCCACTCCGGCGAAGACTTCGCCATCGTCACCCTCCCCACCACCGTCGAGCAGCACTTCTGGGGCAAATACGGCTCCCGCCCCTATACGCCCGAGGAATACCGCTATGCCGCTGACGATCCCATCCCCCAGAACGGTGCCTACGAAGGTGTCTCCTGGTGGACACGACCCATTGATATCCCCGCCACCATGCAGAGAAAACGCATCTTCCTGCATGTCCGCGGCGCACGCATGCGCGCAGAGGTTTATCTCAACGAACAGCTCGTCGGCTACTCCATCATGGAAGAGCTGCCATTCGAGTGCGACCTGACCGCAGCCGCGCGCCCTGGCGGCAAGAACATGCTCGCCATCCGCATCACCAGCCCCGGCGGCCGCTATGACTGGGTCGACGGAAATACTGTCCACTGGGGCAAAGTAAATGTCTTTCGCTCCCATGGCTTCGGCGGGCTGGATCGCGAACTAACCATCTGCGCGCACGGAGAAGACGATGCGCTCATTACGAGCGCATGGGTTCTTAACACACCGGAACAGAAGACCATCAGAGTTACAGCGGTGGTTGAGACGCCCTTATGCTGCGGGGTGATTACTGCCAGTAAGGAAAAACTCTTTTCTTTCCTTAATGCGGCAATCATCGATCCGGAAAATGGACACGAAATTCCTGCAAGAAGAATTGCAGAGAAAACGGCAATCCTGGACGCTACGATCACCTACACATTTGAACTTGAGTGTCCTCATGCAAAGTTGTGGGATCTTGATACGCCAAACCTTTATCATCTGCGACTGACCTATCAAACCAGTCATAATGTCGAAGACACTCACATTATCACCTTCGGCTTCCGCTGGTTCGCGCCGGAAGGTCTCGGTTCCAATGCGCTCTTCCGCCTCAACGGACGCCGCATGAAGATTTACTCCTCTATCTCCTGGGGGTTCTGGGGTATCAATGGCCTATGGCCTACGCCCGAACTCGCTGAACGCGAAGTGACGCAGGCCAAGCGCCTCGGCCTCAACTGCCTCAACTTCCATCGCAACGTTGGCAAAGACGATGTGTTCCGCGCGCACGATCGTCTCGGCCTGCTGCGCTATATGGAACCCGGCGGTGGCAAGCTTTCCGTCGGCAAGCAGCCAAGCGGCATCCCCACCAGCGCGCACAGCCTCATTATGGAGAAGGCAACGGACCCCGCTGACATCTTTTCGCGCAAGTTTATGCTGGCTAAGTGCCGCGCCATGGTGCGCGCTCACCGCAGCCATCCTTCGCTCATCCAGTACACGCTGCAGAATGAGATTGGCGCCGACCTGAATAATCCTGACACGTTTGAAGCCATTCGCATCATGCATGAGGAAGACCCATCGCGCTGTGTCGTACTTAACGACGGCTTTGTTGCGCCCCCGCGCAAGGCCGCGCAAGCCTGGTTTGAGCCCTACAACGACACGATACATCGCAGCGACAAAGAAGAGTGGGGCTCATGGTGGAACAATCACCAGGGTGCAGGCGACCAGTGGTACGACGATTTCTACAAGGACGCCGGTCACTTCACCTATCTCGAACCCCTCAAGACCTCACTGGTTGAATTTGGCGAGATGGAAGGCTGCGCCGTCGCGGACAATCACCCGCTCATGATTCACCAGATAAAAAACAGCGCGTTCGGCGGCAACGGCAAGAGCTACGACCTGGTCGATCATGAGCAGATCGTGGCCAGCTGCGACAAATTTCTCGATCGCTGGGGATTCCGCGCTGCATTTCCATCTGCAGAAAAGCTGTACAGTGCTATCGGCGTCAAGTGCTACGAGAGCTGGCAGCAATATATGGAGAACGTGCGCATCTGCGACGACGTAGACTTCTGCGTCATCAGCGGCTGGGAATCCACCTCCATCGAAAACCATTCCGGCATCGTGGACAACCTGCGCAACTTTAAGAGCGATCCGGAGTGGATTGCCTCCAGCCTGCGCCCCGTACGCGCCGTCGCCAAGCAGCATCATCTCAGCTATACCATGGGTGAGAGCGCTGTCTTCGACCTCTACCTGCTGAACGATACCGGCAAGCCCGCCAACGGAGAACTCCGCTTCTCCATGGTGGAACCCGGCGGCAAGCTGGTGGAACTAGGCAAGTGGAATGCTCCCGCCGTGGTAGCCGATCAGTTCAGTTACCCGGTGCAGCTCGCATTCCAGACGCCTCCGCTCAAGAAGGAAGGCGTCTATCGCTTCCGGCTTACCAGCGCCTCTGATCCGAAGGGTGGCTTCACTCGCGAAATCTGGGTAGCCAACGCGAAGCCTGCGTTCAGCAAAAAGCTTTCCATCGGCGTCAGCAGCGTACTCGGCCCCGTACGCAAGCAGCTCGCCGCGCTGGATGGCGTAACCGTCTCAGACTTTGTCGCGGGCGCGCACTACGATCTCATCGTCACCTCAGGAGTAGTGCCGGGCTCTAAACTGGATCGCGACATCGGCGACGAAACCGGGCTGGAGGTGCATGAAAAGAAGGGTGCATCGGTGCCGGAACCCGCCGGGCATGTGGATGATGTGGTGTACGCTGCGGTGCGCGGCGGGACTCCGCTGCTGGCGATGGTGCCCGATGATTTTCTGGCCGACGGTGTCGCTAAACAGCTCGCTGCTCTTGGCGCCTTCACCTACACAGGTCAGGTTGGCGACACACGCGCGCCGTGGATGGGAAACTGGCTCTTTGTCCGCGAGCATCCTACCTTCGCAGGCCTGCCTGCCAACCGCGCGCTCGGCATTCACTACCAGGCGCACGGCAAATCCGCCAATGGCCTGCTGGTGGAGCGTGCCGCTGGCGCAGATGATCTTGAAGTCATCATGGGCTACAGCCGCGACCACGACAGAAATATCGGTGCAGCCAGTTTCATCTGCAAATTCGGTAGCGCCGAGGTGCTGGTGCATCGCGCACCAGCCTTCGCTGCGCCGCTGCAGCAGCGTTGGCTGGCAAACACCATAGCACACCTTACCGGTACAAAGGTCAGCTAGAACACATCAACTAGCGAGCAAGTAAAGAAGGTGTCATTCCAAGCGCAATGCGCAATGGAATGACACCTTCTGATAAATCTTAGCCTCGCCGAACTAAACCTATACCAGCGCGAGTTCCTGCTCCGGCTCATCCTTCGCCTTTGCCATGCCGGAGAGCAGCACATCAATCACATCTGCAGCGCTGTATGCCTGCTGCCCCGGCGGCAGAAATTCCTGGATATGGTCAATATCATCGCCTGCTGTGATCAGTGCACACTCCACACGATTGCCGTTGCGCAGCTGTGCCAGTCCGATGTTCGCCATCAGTGCATTGCAGAGGCACTTTCTGCCGGCGGAATCTTCTTCCTTGCCGCCCTTGGAAAGAAAGAGGCTCTTCGGTTCCGAAGCGCAACGATACCCTACCGTGCCTTCCGGTGTGCGGTAGGTCTCGCGCAGGAATCCCAGGTCGCAGATACGCGGCCGCGTAGCTGTCACACTGGCATCGGAACCCGTTCCTTCCAGTAACGCCACCTTGAACGGAAATCCCGTGGGCGAAGCCAGCGGATCGGTGAAGACCTTCGCTTTTCCAGCGACGGCCTTTGCCAGCAGTTGCGCTTTATAGTCCGCGCGTAAACCGGATTCGTTGGCAAACTCAAACGCTGTGCCTACCTGTACCCCAGCCGCGCCTTGCGCCAGAGCTTCCTGCACCTTCGCGGCGTGGCCATATCCGCCCGCCAGCCAGAAGGGCACGCCCAGCTCACGCAGCTTGCCAATATCAATTGCATCACGCTCGCCATAGATCGGCTCGCCCAGCTCAGAGAGCTGCATCTTGCCGCGTGGCGGAGCATTGTGCCCGCCGGCTATGCGCATCTCAACCACCAGCCCATCTACCCGTCCATTGCTCTTCTTCAGAATGGTGGTCGCCAGCGTATTTGATGATACGATCGGCAGAAATTTTGGCCGCTTCAGAGGAGACAACTCACACTCCATGTAGTCTCGCGGATTGAAGTGCGTGGTGACGTCGTCACCTTCCTGTGCACCCACCACGTGCAGCGTGTACTCCACCGGCAAATGCTCCGCCAGGCGGTCCAGTATGCCGGGAACCTTCAGCGGAATGCCCGCACCCATGACGATGTAACTCACGCCCGCCAGCATGGCGCCGTACATGGTGGGCAGATGCCCAGCCTGGATCTTCTCCAGGTAGTTCATGCCAACAGCGTTGTCATGCCCCTCGCGTGCCAGAAATATCTCTACAAAGTTGCTGACGATGCACAGTTCGATGGATGCGCGCGAACTCTCGCGGGTGAGCGCAGGGGCTACAACATATTGCGCATTCGGGGCCCTGCCGCCGGCAATGTAATACGTCTGCCACACGCGCTCTGCCATTGCATGAAACGGAAAAGCGTCCATCCCGCGGCGCATGTGTCCGCCAGGATCGCCATCCTGTAGCCGTCGCACCAGTATCTGGTCCAGGGCGGTGCCGGAGACTACGCCCAGCTGGCCATGCCGCGATACTGCCTGCGACAGCTGCCAGTTCGATACACCCGCACCCATGCCACCTTGGATTACTACTGGTAATTCGTTCTTCATGATGTCTATTTTTTCACCCGGCAGCGACGCCATTCGTCTTAGTTTTGTAACTTCCTTGTGCCGGCAAACGCGTTCCACCACATGCGCAAAAATTGTGCAGTATCTACCGATACCAGCAATATCTACGGCCTGCTGTGACGTACGTCACCGAATATCCGCAGGCAAACAAGTAAGGTTGGCATTGAGTGGTGGAGCTTCTTGCCGTGTGAATTGTGCTCCGCCAGCTTTGCTTTTAGCTTCCTCCAGAGCTGGATGGTGCAATGAAGAATGTCGTAATCATCGGCGGCGGAATTACCGGGCTGGCAGCCGCGTATTACCTGCAGCAGAATGCCCCTGGCTCCGTCCGCACAACGCTGATTGAAAGCACCTCGCGCCTCGGCGGAAAAATTATCTCCGTCCGCGAGGATGGCTTCCTGATCGAAGGCGGCCCAGACTCTTTCATCACGCAGAAGCCCGGCGGTCTCGCGCTCTGTCGCGATCTTGGCTTGGAAGCCGATCTCACTCCGTCCAACAGCGCTCACAAGACCACTTATGTCGTCAGCCGGGGCAAGCTCCATCCCATGCCCGAAGGCATGATGCTGATGGCCCCTACCATGATGATTCCCTTTCTGCGCTCGCGGTTGATATCGTGGCCCGGCAAGATGCGCATGGGAATGGAGATGTTTCTGCCCTCGCGCGCCAGTGAGGGCGATGAGAGCCTTTCCAGCTTCGTCACCCGCCGCCTCGGCGCCGAAGCGCTGGACAAGCTCGCCGCGCCGCTCATCGGTGGCATCTATGCTGCAGACCCGGAAAAGCTCAGCCTGCGCAGTACCTTCCCTATGTTTCTAGATATGGAGAAGAAGTACGGCAGCCTGCTCCGAGGCATGCTGAGGCGCAAGCAGGCCAACACCGCCGCACCTACATCCGCGCCGCAGCAGCCCAAGCGTGCTCCACTCTCCATGTTCATGACGCTTCGTGGAGGACTGCAGCAGTTGGTCGACACGCTGGTCGCGCGGCTCGATCCGAAAAGTATCCTGCTTAATCGCCAGATTCTCAGCATCACGCCGGAACCCAGCGGCTATCGCATTAGCTTCAGCGACGGAGATCATCTGCACGCTGACGACATCGTGTTCGCTACACCCGCGCATGTAACGGCTGACCTGCTGGCCCTGCTCGACCCCGCTCTCGCTGCCAAGCTGCACGCCATTCGCTATGTTTCTACGGCTACGGTTTCGTTTGCCTACAAGCGCAGCGAGCTGGGTCACGATCTCGACGGCTTCGGCTTCGTCGTTCCGCACAGCGAAGGCCGCAGAATTACCGCCTGCTCTTGGTCATCCACCAAGTTCAACCATCGTGCACCGGAAGATGGCGTGCTGCTACGTGCCTTTGTCGGTGGCGACCGTGCCCAGGAGCTTGCAGAACAGAGCGAAGAGCAACTCGCAGCCATGGTGCAGGAAGAGTTGAAGATCACCATGGGCATCACCGCAAAGCCGGTGCTCACCCGCGTCTATCGCTGGAACAAAGGCAATCCGCAATATGATGTAGGCCACCTGCAGCGTCTGGACGAGATTGAATACATGACCGCGAATCATCCCGGCCTGCATCTGGCCGGAGCAGCCTATCGCGGTGCCGGCGTTCCCGATTGCATCCAGAGCGCACAAAAGGTTGCGACGGCAATTGCAGACGAAATTCACCTCATTAGAAAAGAGGCTGTATGAAAGAGTCTTCTCCAAACCCATTCGTCTCCAGCAACGGCGGTGTGCAAGTCATCGCTGCCCCCAAGGGCCATCCCGCCCACGGCCACAGCGGCTCGCATGACTACTCGCGCAACCCCATGCTGGTCTACTGGGAGATGACCCAGGCCTGCGCACTTGCTTGCCGTCACTGCCGCGCAGAAGCTGTCTGCACGCCGCACCCCGGTGAACTGACCCGTGGCGAAGGCATGGGCCTGCTGCGTCAAATCGCCTCCTTTGACACCAAGCCGCACCTCGTCCTGACCGGCGGCGACCCCATGCAGCGCGCCGATGTCTATGACATGATCGATGAAGCCAACCATCTTGGCATCTCCGTCTCCATCACGCCCAGCGCCACCTCCACGCTGACCTTTGAAGTCATCGAGAAGTTGAAGTCGCACAATATTGATAGCATGGGCCTCAGCCTTGATGGCTCCAACGCTGCCCGGCACGAAGCGGTTCGCGGCGTGGAAGGTTGTTTCGACTGGACCATCCAGGCTGCGAAAAACGCAGAGAAGCTCGGCATTCCCATCCAGATCAACACCCTCGTGGCGCAAGAGACAGTAGACGACCTCCCCGCCATCTACGAGCTGCTCAAGACCTTCAAAGTCATGCGCTGGAGCCTATTCTTCCTGATCGCCGTCGGCCGCGGCAAAGTGCTGCAGCCCGTTACACCGGAGCATGGCGAAGAAATTATGAACTGGGTCTACGACCTCTCTCGCGAAGCGCCCTTCATCGTCGCCACCACGGAAGCGCCTTCGTACCGCCGCGTCGCGCTGGAACGCATGCGCAAAGCCGGCATGAGTGGCGTCGAGATCGAGCGCAGCCCCATGTACCGCGGCTTCGGCATTCGCGATGGTCACGGCGTCATGTTCATCGGCAACCAGGGCGACATCTGCCCCGCTGGTTTCCTGCCGCTCGCGGTCGGTAATATCCGCAAGGATTCTCTGATAGATATCTACCGGAATGCGCCCGTTTTCCGCGCTCTGCACGCACCCCGCCTGTTCAAGGGTAAGTGCGGACACTGCCAGTACACCGCCTTGTGCGGCGGCTCGCGCGCGCGTGCCTTTGCTTACACCGGCGATCCTCTGGAGAGCGATCCTCTATGCGCCTACGAACCGAAGGCCGGTGAGCTCATGGACCAGAATCGCTGTTGTTCTACCGGCAGCTAACTCAGCCAGCGCGGTAGTTCAACATCCCGGCCTTCTTTGGAAGGCCATACCGCCAAGCGTATCAGCGCTTGGCGTTTTTGCAAGTGGCATGGCCTGCCAGGAGAAAGATCATATGGCATACGAAATTCCTGCAACTCTCGCATCCGAGCTGGACGAGCTCGATGGCTACATCGCAAAGCATCTGCGCGGCGAACTCGGCGCCGCCGAACTAAAGGCTCGCCGTGTGCCGTATGGCTGCTACGAGCAGCGTCGCGACGGCAGCTACATGGTGCGCATCCGCACCACCGGCGGAGCGCTCACGCCTCGCCAGCTTCGCACCATCGCGGAGATATCCAGCCGTTACGGCAGTGGCTCCATCCACATCACCACCCGGCAGGAATTTCAGGTTCACGATGTCACGCTGGAGAACGTGACCCGTGTGATGCGCGAGCTGCTGCAGACCGGTTTGGCCTCGCGCGGCGGCGGCGGCAACACCGTCCGCAACCTGCTGCTATCGCCCGATGCTGGCGTCGCCGTCGATGAAGTATTTGATCCCAGCCCCTATGCCTTCGCTCTCACGACCCGCCTCATCGCAGAGGAAGACTCCTGGCTGTTGCCGCGAAAATTCAAAATCTCTTTTTCCAATTCACCCGCTGACACTGGCTACGCGCAATTTAATGACGTCGGCTTCATCACTGAAATTCGTGATGGCGTGAAGGGCTTCCGCGTCTACGTTGCCGGCGGCCTGGGCACCAAACCTGAAGTCGGCCACCTGCTGCACGACTTCATCCCGGATACTGACGTGTACATCGTCACCTCCTCCGTCAAGCGGCTCTTCGATCAGAATGGCAACCGCAAGAATCGACATGCCGCCCGCCTGCGCTTTCTCTGGCGCACCGTCGGCGAAGCGCGTTTCCGCGAACTGTATGAAGAGCAGGTTGCGATACTACGCGCCCAGAATCCTGCTCCGCTCACCCTGCACGATGAGCCGCAGGCCAGCACACTTCCTCCCTTCGCTCCCATCCGTGTCAGTTCGCCCGAATTCGAGCAATGGAAGCATCGCTACGTGGAATTGCAGAAGCAGCCCAGCCTCGTCTCCATCTTGCTGCCCGTCTTCCTTGGCAACCTGAAGAACGAAGATGCCATCCGCCTTGCAGACGTCCTCGCCCCTTTTGGCGATTTCACACTGCGCGCTTCCTTCAGTCAGAATCTCCGTCTCCGCAATATTCCTGAGAGCTACCTTGGCAACGTGTATGAACTGCTCCACGATATCTCTAGCCTGGCACAGGGACCGCGTTTGCTTGCCAACTCCATCTCCTGCACCGGAGCGGACACCTGCCAGCTCGGCATCTGCCTGCCCAAGGGCGCGCTGACCGCCACCGTTGACAAGCTGCAGCACTCTACGTTGGACCTCGACGCCATCCCTGACTTCCGCCTCAACCTCTCCGGCTGCCCCAACACCTGCGGCCAGCACATGCTTGCCGACCTCGGCTTCTTCGGCAACGTCGGCCGTCGCGGTGAAGAGATGTTCCCGGCTTACAACGTGGTCTCGGGCGCTCGCATCGGCGGCGGTGATGCCCGCCTCGCTCAACAGACCGTCCGGGTCAACGCGCACGACCTGCCTGCGTTTGTACATGACGTGCTGGAAGCCTGGCTACAGAAGAAAGAGCGTTTTGTATCCTTCTCTAAATATGTGGATGGCGAAGGCCTGCAGGACCTGCGCCTCATCGCAGACAAGTACCGCGAGATTCCTTCCATTGAAGAAGATCGCAGCTACTACATTGACTGGAGCGCGAAGGAACTCTTCTCCCTCGCGGGCAAGGGCCTCGGCGAGTGCGCCGCTGGCCTCTTTGACCTGATTGAGGTGGATCTGAAGCAGGCCGCCTCCCTGCGCGACTCTGGCGCCAGCGATGCGCTCTACACCATCGCCCTATGCAGCGCACGCGCTCTGCTCATCACCCAGGGCGTTGAGGCGCATAGCGACGAAGCCGTCTTCGAGAGCTTCCGCAAACACTTCCTTCTCACCGGCCTGATCGATGCGCGCTTTGAACTAGTGATCACCGCCGCCCAGCAGCATGACACTTCGACCCTGAATCGCCACCAGGCGGATGTCTCAGCCCTGCTGGATGCAGTGAACGCCCTCTACAAGAGCCTGGACAATTCCCTGCGCTTCACCGCCCCAAAGCAATAGACTCAATCCCACGCAAAAAGAAACGGCATCGCTTCAATACTTCGAAGCGATGCCGGTATTGTTTTGGAGCATTGTTGCGGTTAAGGTTTCTGAGCAATGTGGTTGTTGGCAATCGCAACTGAGAGCGGTGTCACCACTGGCCCCGCTGCGCCGACCAGCACAGTTACCGTGTTGCCGATGTTCGCCGTGGTGAGACCAGCCTGGTTTGTATAGGTGCCTGTGCCGTTGTTGCTGCTCCACACATTGCCCGAAGGGTCAATGCCCACCTGGATCGGCGTCGCCATCGTATGCACAAAGCCGAGACCGTAGGTGTTGCCTGCCTGAGTTGCGTTAGGCGTCAGGAATGCAATGAATGGGGTTCCGCTATACGCGGAGCAGGCACTCGGGCTTGTCGACGTGCAGAGCGTTGCCTCTGCAAACGACTTCGCTGTCTGCGAGACGACCCATACATTATTGTTACCGTCCACAATATCTGCGGCTGCCTTAGTCATCGTAGTTCCCGCCGTTCCGGCAACGGATGAGGTGGGCAAAACGCCGTTGGCCAGATAATAGGAGCTCGAAATGGCGCCGGTGGAAGACGCGGCCCCGATGTACGTCAGGCCGTCAAATCCCACGCTTGAAGTATAGACATCCGATATCCAGACGCCATTGCTTTTATCCACGGCGATACCGTAAGGATTGGCCATGCCAGCTGTAAAAAGCTGACCGACGAACGGTGTGGTACTGCCACAGCCTCCAGCGGTGGTGGCTGAGGTACATGCTCCTAGATTTGCACTGGACAAGCTGGAGCCAGCTTCTGACGTGCTGTTGATATAGTTGGCAGATAAGCCGCCGGATGTGGCATTGAGCGGCAACAGCGTGCTGTCGCCGTACAGATTGATCAGGCCAAACGGCGTAGTGGCGTTGAACTGCCCCACAACCTTGAGGGTGTTGTAGACCACTCCCCAGACGATACCGCCCGTGACGTTCGGGTTGGCATCAATCGCAATCAGCGCCTGGCCTCCGGGCATTCCATAAGGATTCGTTGCCAAGGTGCCAGTCGTATTCGCTGCGATACCGGAGATGCTGGTCGAGGTACTGAACGAGAAGGCTCCCGTGGAGGCATTCAGCTCGCCCATGGAGCGCCCTGCCATTACAGTGGCCGACTGACTGCCGGTATTTGTTACAAAGACGTTGTTGTTTGCGTCCACAGCCGTGCCCCAGGGAGTGCTACCAATCCAGTAGCCGGTGCTGGTCGGCGTAACCGATCCGGTACCTCCGGTCACAACGCCGGTTGAGCCGGTGAACTCCGCCATGGCAGACGCACTGGGCGTACCGGCAGTGGATCCGGAGTTTGGAATCCAGGCATTGTTATTAAGGTCAATGGATACTATCTTGGGCGCGCTGAAGGTAACCGTATTGGAGGCCGGCGGCGTGGTGAACAGGGAGTATGTACCTCCGGTGGTGGAGGCGGTAAAGGTGTTGGCTGGGGTAATAATTGCAGAGCCATCCGCACCAAGTTCGGCTACGCCAACCAGCGCGCTGCCGGCAATGCCGCCTGCGTTGCTGATCCACGCATTACCATATGCATCAATCGCCAGACCGTATGGCTCATCCACGGCAAACGTGCCGCTTCCATAGGTCGGTGCAAAGTTGACCGCAACCGTCCAATCCTTCGGCGCCGAGGTAAGGCCGCCGCTGAATGCTGCACCTGCACCCGTCACCAGCCCGTAGGCAGACGAAACATTAAGCACCGGATTCTGCGCCATGTACCATGCCGCCTGTGTTGTATCCGCCGCTGCAGTGGAACCGCTCGGCGTCACATAACTGAACAGGTTGCCGCAGATTGTGCCGTCTGTTACTCCTCCTGGGGCCCCGCCACCAGCCGAATTCACGCAGCTTGCCAGAATATTGCCAATCGTCGTGAGCTTGGCCGTTTCTGGCGTGGCGTAGGCATAATTCGTATTCGGAATTGAACCTTGCGTAATGTCGGTCAGAATGGTTGCCATCTTGAACGCATTACTCAAGCCCGTAAGCCCCGGCTGCAGCAGTACCGGCGTTACACCCGTCACTGCATTGCAACTCGTTGTCGAAGAAGGATTGGCTGTGCCGCTGCCGGTATTGCAATAGTGTGTGCTCGGCGCGCCAATCGCAGGTGCACCCACATTGCCTGCAGCCGGAGCCGCCATAAACTGCTGCAGCGCCCACACCGTTGCTGCCGTGGTGAGCTCGTTCGCATTGATGTAGGAAATCGCACCATTACCTGCAGTGTTGAAATTACCGGCGCTTGGGCATGTGCCCAGTGAGGCCATCAAGGTAATGGTCGAGTTCGATCCCAGTGTGGTCGGCGATGCTGTGCCGGCGTCAATAATCGGCACCGTTGCCGTTCCCGCTTCCGTAGCCGTGGTCACATTCGCGTGAGTGAAGTTCACCGTGAAGCTGGTAGACGTGGCCGACACTACCGTGAGCGTCTGGTTATTCAGGAAAGTGCTCGTCGGGAAGCCGGAGAGTACCACAGTCTGTCCCGCACTCAGCGTATTCGACGATGTAAACGTCGCGACATTCGACGTGATGGCGTAAGCTGTAATCGGAGCTGTCGCTGTACCTGCGTTCGCATTGGTAAAGGTCGCTTCAAACTGCGTGGAAGACAGTCCTGTTGCCAGGACCGTCACATTCTGTCCATTGAAGTACGTTCCGGTCGTGAAGCCGCTCAGTGCGATGGTCTGCCCGGCAGCCAGCGAATTCGCAGCCTGGAAATACGCAACATTGGAAACAATGTCAAAAGCGCTGATTGACACCGCATTGGTGGTATTGATCTCGGTTCCGTTCTTGGCGACGAGGTAGACCAGCTGGCCCGGGGTGCAGGAGTAATTTCCAGTCAGGGTAAAGAATCCGTTCGCATCCGTGGTGACAGTGTTCGTCATCAGCGAGCTAGAACCCTGGCCATAACCTGTGGTGCCTGCGGCATAGAGCTTGATGTCCGCGCCGGTGATCGGCTGCTGACCGCCATGCACTGAGCCGTCATGCTTCACCTTGCTCGAAGTGCTCGGGCTCGCGGAAGCTGCGCCTGAACCGGCGGAAGTGTTCCCACCCAGTCCGCAACCAATAGTTGCCGCTGTTATCGCCATGCCGAGCATGCACACAGCGGTCTTTACCGCCGCCATCTTGCAGAATGAGACCTTAGCGTCATGATTCATACTTGCTCCCCCAAAGGTGTAACAGTGCTTCGAATGTAAGCTGTACTACAGAATTTAAATTGGTCTGACCTATTTGAGCGATTAGACTGACGCGAGCCAGTATATACACCACCTCTTGCAATAGACCAGTAGAAAAATGAAATTTATCTGATCCCGCCTCCAGACGATACCCTTGTCTTCCCGGAATGGGCCTGATTTCCCCCTCAGAATGAGGGGGAAACAAAAGAAACTTACCCGATATCTAGCTACTGGAAGGATGACGAAGATTAAGTTTGAACTGATGGAGACTCAGAGTCTGCTATCACCCCAAGCTTCCAGTAAGCGTTTTCCATTCAACCGCTTTCATCCGGATCCGGCGAGAATAATCCACTTGTCTAATCAAACCTCTAAAACAGTATTACTTAATTTGGTCTGACAACTAATACCGAGACCACTCCGGGCAGTCATCCACCTCTGTTAGCATGGCCTTCGTTATGAACAACCTCTTTGCAGGAAGACGCAATCTCCTTAAGCTTTCCGGTCTTGGGCTGGCCGGTGCCGCAGCCACCACACTACCGCTCATGGCAGACCAAACCGGCGGCAACGATGCAAAACCGCCGCTCAACCTGGTGGACGTGCGCATGTTCGGCGCAAAGGGTGACGGCAAGACCGTGGACACGCCAGCCATCAATAAGGCGATTGAGATTGTGGCCTCCGCCGGTGGCGGCGTGGTCTTCTTTCCCGCCGGAACCTACCTTTGCTTTTCCATCCATCTGCGCAGTCAGGTGGAGCTCCGCCTCTCGATCGGCAGCGTCATTCTCGCGGCAGATTCCCCGCTCCCCGGCCAGACCACGGGATACAACGGCGGCACCTATGACTCGGCTGAGTCCAACACCACGTGGGACCCATATCAGGACTACGGCCACAACCACTGGCACAACTCCCTGCTCTGGGGCGAAGACCTGCACGACATCTCCATCACCGGGCCCGGCTTGATCTACGGCAAAGGCCTCAGCTTCGGCAGCAATCACAACACGCGAGGCGATTACCCCGTCTACCACGCAGAGCAGACCGGCGTCGGCAACAAGGCCCTCGCGATGAAAAACTGCCGCAACGTGCTGCTACGCGATTTCAGCATTCTGAAGGGCGGCCATTTCGGCCTTCTGCTCACCGGCGTTGACAACCTCACCATCGACAACCTGAAAATCGATACCGATCGCGACGGTATCGATATTGACTGCTGTAAAAATGTTCGCGTCTCCAACTGCACCGTGAACTCGCCCTGGGACGACGGTATCTGCCCCAAATCCAGCTTCGCGCTTGGCTACGCCCGCGCCACGGAGAATGTAACCATCACCAACTGCCTGGTTACCGGCTGCTATCAGCTCGGCACCGTGCTGGATGGCACCTTCAAGAAGTTCGAGAGCCAGAACCAGGCCCACTACACCGGTCGCATCAAGTGCGGAACGGAGTCCAACGGCGGCTTCAAGAACATCACCATCTCCAACTGTGTCTTCGAAGGCTGCCAGGGCCTCGCGCTTGAAACCGTAGACGGCGCACTGCTAGAAGATATTGCCATTACCAACATCACCATGCGCGACATCGTGAGTTGCCCCCTCTTCCTGCGCTTGGGCGCGCGACTGCGTGGCCCCAAAGAATCCACTAGCGTCGGAACCCTGCGCCGTGTCGTCATCAGCAATCTGGAGTGCTACAACTCTGCTTCCAAATTCAGTTCCATCCTCAGCGGCATTCCCGGCTACGCGATTGAAGACGTCAAGCTCTCGAACATCTACATCCAGCACCAAGGCGGAGCAACTGCTGACGCAGCCAGCATCCAGCCGCCGGAGTTCATTGATAAATACCCTGAACCCGGCATGTTCGGCCCTACACCGGTCCACGGCTTCTATCTCCGACACCTACGCCATCTGGAGATGAGCCACGTTGAAGTGCAGCCTATGTCGCCCGATGCACGCCCTGCCTTCCACCTGGAGGATGTGAACCGCGCTGACTTTATCGCGGTTACGGCGCCTGGCAGCAAACCGGCATTCGCGCTGAACCATGTGACCGACCTGCGTATTCTGCTTAGCCGCGCCGCAAAAGACACCGTGCTGGCAGCCGCCAATAACCAGATGGTCTAATCCATTTCAACACCAGGTAATACGCTGACGACGTCAAGACCATCGGCGGCCTGGGCACCAACAATCCCAATTCCTTCATCACCAACAGCGGCAGCTTCAGTGCCTGGTTGCCATCGCTCGACGCACTGCCGCTGTCGTTCGGGCGCTCCCGTGAAGTACCTGTCCCATAAAACCTCCGGCGTGGGTAAGTCTGAATAGATTACTCCACCACACGCTGGGACTAAACACCTAGTGTGTCCACCAGGCCAGCCCGTCCGGTTCGCGACCTGCATCGATCTTCGCTACCATCTCCAGCTTCGTCATATCCACCACTGCCACATAGTGGTCACGAGGGCAGGCTACAAACGCTCTCGCCCCATCCGGCTGCACCTGTATCCCCGATGCGCCACGCTCTTCAATCGCAATGCGCTTCACTGGTTTGCGGCTGTGCGCATCTATCACCACCAGGTCTTTGCCCGTATGCATAGTAATCAGCATCAGCCGCCCATCCGGCGTGAACTTCAACCGGTTCGCGCCCGGCACCTCCGCCTGCAAAACCGTCGTCACCTTCTCCATCTTCAGGTCGATGATCGAGACCGTGCCGTCTGCGTTGCCGGTCCATGCCTCTCTCTCATCCGGCGAGACGGCGAAGCCCTCAGCACCCATGCCCACCGGCACCAGTGTATGTTTCCACCCCGGCGCGGTATATGATGCAGGCTCCGGCGGCGCCCCCTGCACCGTCACCGGCTTCACTTCCACCCGATCGAAGATGCTCATCGTCCCTGACCCCGCATTGGATGCCACCACCTTGTTGCCGTCGCGTGAAACCCAAACCAGGTGCGTATGTTCCTGCCCTGTCCCCAGCACCGTCAGCACGCGCCCCGTCGTCGGATCCAGCGTAGCCAGCGCCTTCGAACCTTCCACCGTCATCCACAGCGTCTCATCATGCACCATCAATCCATGCGCGCCGCGCAGCGGCGCCACGTTCACCGAAGGCAGAGCCCTCTGCGCAACCAGGTCCACCATCGCCAACGTATGCAGCGTCGCCTCGCCGTAGTTTGAAATAAATGCCGTGCGATTGTCCGGCCCCACTACGACTTCATGCGGGTCTTCTCCAATCGGAACCCGCGCCAGCACCGTGAGCGTCGCGCCATCTACAATCGCAAGCGCGTGCCCCTGCTTAGTCACCACCAGCAGAGCGCCCTGTGCTCCTGGTTGTGTCTGCCCTAATCCTGCCGTCCCACACAGGCATACCATCGCCAGAACGAGTTGCAGCTTCACCAGAATCTTCATCCCTGTTCCCACCTTCTCCATACTGCCGCGTCATAAAACGCTGCTTGCCTGACCACCTCAATCTAATGGCATCTCCCGTAAGCCGCAACCGTGCCTCTCTGCATTGCCTGTAGCGCGTTTGTGTACACTCGAAGTGTGCGGCGCATCATCGCCACTTCCCTGCTCATCCTGTTCAGCGCTCCGCTGATTGCGCCTCTACTTGCGCTCAGTCGCGATCCTGACGCCAATCTCCCTATCTGCTGCCGCCGCCACGGCAAGCACCACTGCATGATGTCCGCGGAAATGATGCAAGCCATGCTCGGCGGCACTCAGCTCCGTGCTCTTCCCATGCGCTGCCCGCAGTATCCCCGCGCTATCACCTTCGCGCAGCATCACGAACTTTCTCTACACTCCACTGCACTGCTCTTTGCAGAAGCCGTCTCGTACCCCGCGCTTCACCTGCAGACTGAAGCACGCGCGCGCGTCTCCAGTTTCTGCTCCCGCCAGAAACGCGGCCCCCCAGCCTTCCTCGCCTAGCCTCCCAACATTCCCTACGATTTTGCCACTCGCTGCGTCACTTGCAGCCACGGAAAGATTCGTGCGCGTTCCCACGTTCCCGCTGTCACTCTCGTGACGCAAAGGATGCTTCATGCGCAGGCCCGTACTCTGTCTATTGTTCTTGATATTCGCAGCCGTCTCTCCCGCACGCGCTTCCATCTTCAGCCAGGTTCGCGGCCTCGTGCACGATCCCCAGCACCGGCCCATCGCCGGCGCGCACATCGAGCTTTGTTCCGCGCACTCCAGCTTCACCAGCACCGGCACCTCCGCGCAGGACGGCGCATTCTCCCTCCCATCTATCCCGCTCGGCGATTACATCCTCACCATCTCGCAGCCGGGCTTCGCCACCGAACAGCGAACCCTCACTCTTGCCTCCGGTACCTCGCCTTCTCTGCACATCCAGTTGCAGATCAGCGCCGTGCAACAGAGCGTATCTGTCCACGCTGCTGAAACCGCCGCGAACATCAATACTGCTACTCCCACCGTACTCATCAGCCGCGCAGACATTGCCCAGACGCCCGGCGCCGCTCGCACCAACAGCCTCGCCATGATCACGGATTATGTACCCGGCGCCTACATGACGCATGACATGCTGCACATGCGCGGCGGCCACCAGGTGAGTTGGCTGATTGACGGTGTAGAAATTCCCAACACCAATATCGCCGGCAATATCGCGGCGCAGATTGATCCCAAGGATATTGACTACATTGAAATCCAGCGAGGCAGTTACACCGCAGACGTTGGCGATCGCACCTACGGCGTCTTCAATGTGGTGCCGCGTACCGGTTTTGAGCGCAACCGTGAAGCCGAACTCGTGCTCAGCATCGGCAATTTCCTCCAGACCAATGACCAGCTCAACCTCGGTGGACACTCTGAGAAATTCGCGTACTACGCCAGCCTCAACGGCAACCGCAGCGACTACGGACTCGCGCCGCCCATCGGTGAGGTACTGCACGGCGCCACCAACGGCTACGGCGGCTTTGCCTCGTTCATCTACAATCGCACGTCGAAAGATCAGTTCCGTTTGATCACGCAGCTACGCAACGATTTTTTCCAGATTCCCTACGACCCCAGCACCACCGACGCTGAGGCCCAGCAGTTCGATCCGCCTTACGGCTCCAGCTTCCTGCGTGATGTGCAACATGAGACTGACGGCACCGTAGCCTTCTCTTGGCTGCACACCATTAACTCCTCCACTGTGCTGCAGGCATCGCCTTTCTACCATTACAACCGCGCTGATTACGAATCCAACCCCACCGAACTGCCTATAGCGACCACCGATGACCGCACCTCTACCTACGCTGGTGGCCAGCTATCCGCAACCACGCAGATCGCTCGCAATACCTTGCAGGGCGGCATCTACTTCTTTAGCCAGTACGATAACTATTTCTTCGGAGCGATCTTCGCTGATGGCAGCGGTATCGCCCCCATCAGCGAACCCGATGCGACCAACGGCAGCGTCGTGGAAGAGTATGTATCTGACAACTTCAAAGCCACGTCATGGCTTACGCTGCTCGCCGGCCTTCGTCACACTCGCTTCCATGGCCAGTTCACAGAAGACTCCACCGATCCCCGCTTCGGCGCAGCCTTGCGCATCCCCCGGCTCAACTGGGTATTTCGCGGATTCTACGGCCGCTTCTACCAGCCTCCGCCATTGCTTACTGCCTCCGGCCCCATTCTCGCCTATGCTGACAGCAACAACACTACGCTCGTTCCCTTGCATGGCGAACGCGATGAAGAGCATCAGTTCGGCGTACAGATTCCCTTCCGTGGCTGGCTGCTTGATGCTGATAACTTTAAGACTCGCATCAACAACTTCCTTGACCACTCCAATATCGGCAACTCCAGCATCTATTTCCCTGTCACCGTCGATGGCGCACTTGTTCGCGCGTGGGAGCTTACCCTCCGCTCCCCGCGCCTCTGGCACTTCGGTCAGGCTCACCTTGCCTACTCCAACCAGATCGCCGAGCAGCGCGGCAACATCACTGGCGGCCTCATTTGCACTCCCATTGGCGACCCTGCCTGCGATGCCGGCTTCGCCTACACCCCGGTCGATCACGACCAGCGCAACACTCTGAACGTTGGCTTCAATGCCGCGCTACCCAAAGGTTTCACCGCATCGGCCAACGTCTACTACGGCTCCGGCTTCACCAATGGCAGCTACAATCCCTCCGGCCCGCCTGCAGATCCCAACTACCCCAACCAGTACCTGCCCGCGCATACCAATGTCGATCTCTCCATCGGCAAGAGCTTTGGCGAAAACTTCAGCGCCTCGCTCACCGCGACCAACATCTCCAACCGCCGCCTTCTGCTGGATAACAGTCTCACCTTCGGCGGCTTTCACTATAACGATCCACGTCAAATCTACGGCGAGGTCCGCTATCGCTTCCATTACTGATAATGAAAATTAAACGCCGGCTTCCAGGCTGTCATAATCACGCCAGCGATAGATCGCAATCGAAACGATCCAGCTCGCGACGAACAGCCCCACAATGAAGTAGCCCAGCACGCCGAAGTTATCATTCAGCCTGCCTACCCACTCCCATATCCTGCCCTTGGGATGGAAGTGTGCCGCCAGCAGCCCCAGCGCTTCCACACCGCCCACGGCCACCGCCACGATCACTGAAACAAATGTGATGGTGATGTTGTAGTACAGCTTGCGAATCGGCTTGATGAACGCCCATCCGTACGCGCCCAGCATCAGGATGTTGTCCGTCGTATCGATCAGGCACATGCCTGCGGCAAACAACATCGGAAACACAAGGATGGACCACAGCGAAATTCCCTTGGAAGCCTCTGCCGCCGAAATGCCCAGCACGCCAATCTCCGTCGCCGTGTCGAATCCCAGTCCAAAAAGCACGCCCAGCGGATACATGTGCCAGCTACATCGAATCATGTTGAACATGGGCCGGAACAATCGCGAAAGAAATCCCCTGCTGCCCAGCAGCAAATCAAAATCCTCTTCTACATACGGCTCGCCGTGCCGCACCCGTTTGAATGCTGCGCAGATTGACTGCAGCACCACCAGGTTCACCACCGCAATTCCAAACAGGAACAGGCAAGACACCAGTGTGCCCACCATCCCGCCCACTTCACGTACCGCATCCATGCGGTGCTCGAGTGCGCGCGCTGTGGCCGCAATGGCAATGGAGCCCAGCACCACAACCGTGGAGTGCCCCAGCGAGAACATGAAGCCCACCGCTACCGGTCGCTTGTTCTCCTGCATCAGCTTGCGTGTCACGTTATCGATTGCCGCAATATGGTCCGCATCCACCGCATGCCGCAGCCCCAGGCTGTACGCCAGGAACGCCGTGCCCAGCAGCACCGGATGCTGCCGGAACGCGAGGAAGGCCCACACCCACGCCGCAACATTAAAGACCAGCAGGATGGAGTAAATGCCTGCGATCCGGGCTCGGGTATTCTCCGCTCGGTCGTCAAGCAAATTACGGATTAGAGATAACATTGCGACAACTTTCTTCAGGACTGCGCCTGCATCAACGAGCAGCGCGCCCAGCCTTCTAACAGATTCGTGGCAATTGCTCGCCGAACATCACATCCACCACGCGCGTCCCGCCTATGCCCGTCTTCATCAGCACCATGCCCGCGTGCTCTGCCACCACTTCGCCGATCATGCGGCTGTCTTTGCCCAGCGGATGCGCCTGCATTGCTGCCAGCACCTGCTCTGCAATCTCGGGGGCCACCACCGCCACCAGCTTGCCTTCATTTGCCACGTATAGCGGATCCAGCCCCAGCACTTCACATGCGCCACGCACGGTATCACGCACCGGAATCTCATCTTCCTGCAGCAGCATGCCCATCCGCGAGCGACCGGCAATCTCATTCAGTGTAGTCGCCACGCCGCCGCGCGTTGGGTCGCGCATGCAGCGCAGCCCCGCCAGGTTGTCTCCCGCGGCCGCCATCATCTCGCGCACCAGCACCCACAATCCCGCGCAATCGCTCTGCAACTCGCTCTCAAACTCCAGGTTGTCGCGCTGCGAAAGAATCGTGATCCCATGGTCGCCGATGTAGCCGCTCAACAAAATCTTGTCGCCCGGCTGCGCGCGATCGGCTGAGAGTTGCACGCCATCCTCCACAACTCCGATGCCGGTCGTGTTGATGAAAATCTTGTCGCCCTTGCCGCGATTCACTACCTTCGTGTCGCCGGTTACGATCTGCACGCCCGCCGCGTCCGCCGCTACGCGCATGGATTCCACCACGCGCCGCAGCTCATCCGCGGGCAAACCTTCTTCCAGGATGAATGCAGCAGAGAGATACAGCGGTTTCGCGCCGCCCATCGCCAGGTCATTCACCGTCCCATTCACTGCCAGCGAACCAATGTCGCCGCCGGGAAAAAAGATCGGCGTTACAACAAATGAGTCTGTGGTGAAAGCCAGCCGCGTGCCATTAATCTCCAGCGCTGCCTGGTCGTCCATACGCTCCAACGTCTCATTGCGAAACTGGCTGACAAACACCTTCTCGATTAGCTCGGCAGAGAGCTTGCCGCCGCTGCCGTGTCCCATCACAATCTGCGGATGCTCGAAGATTGGCAGCGGACACTCGCCAAATACCGCTGGCGCCGCCGTCTCATTTGCAGTCCCTTTCGTCTTGCTCGTGCTCACGCCTGTCCCCCAATATTCACCAGTGCAGGCTTCAAGTGGCGCCCATAGGCGTAATAGGCCGCGCACGCGCCCTCGGCAGAAACCATGGTTGCGCCCAGCGGATGCTGCGGATCGCACAGCGTTCCAAACGCCGGACAATCATGCGGTTTCTTGATGCCCTGCAATATCTCGCCCGCTATGCAGATCTCCGGCTCCATCGTCTCAATTGATGCCACATCAAACCGCCGCTCCGCATCCAGGTCTGCAAACTCTTCCCGCAGATGCAGACCGCTCTTCGGAATCAAACCCACGCCACGCCACTTGCGATCGCCTACTTCAAATACCTTATCCACCAGTTGCTGCGCCGGCACATTCCCCGCTCGCGAGAGCACGCGTGAATACTGGTTCTCCACCACCGCGCGCCCTGCCTCCAACTGCTGCACTAGCATCAGCACGCCTTCCAGAATGTCCACCGGCTCAAATCCCGATATCACGATCGGCACATGGAATCGTTCGCTCAGCGGCTCATACTCGCTGTATCCCACCACGGCGCATACATGCCCCGGCCCCAGGAAGCCCTGCACCCGGTTCTGCGGAGACGACAGCACAGCCTCGATTGCCGGCGGCACCAGCACATGCGAAACCAGCAGCGAGACATTCGTCTGTCCCTCCTGCCGCGCGCGCCATGTCAGCATCGCATTCGCAGGCGCTGTCGTTTCAAATCCGATGGCGAAGAACACAACCTGCTTGTCCGGGTTCGCGCGAGCAATCTTCAGGCAGTCCAGCGGCGAATACACCACCCGCACATCGCCGCCGCGCGATTTGATGCTGAACAGGTCGCCGTCCGATCCCGGCACTCGCAGCATGTCGCCAAACGAGCAGAAGATTACATCCGGCTGCCGTGCAATCGCATGCGCCCGGTCAATCATCTCCAGCGGAGTCACGCACACCGGGCATCCCGGCCCATGCACCAGCTCCACGCCTTCCGGCAGCAGATAGTCAATTCCGTTTTTTACGATGGAGTGCGTCTGCCCGCCGCACACTTCCATGATCACCCACGGCTTGGTCTGCACACGCTTGATCTCGGCCACGAGCTTCGCCGCAATCCCGCCGTCGCGATACTCGTCCAGGTATTTCAATTGCTGCTCCCGCCTACCTTGGTCGCTTCTACTGCCGGGATATCCAGTTCGCCCAGCTGGTCCAACTCCGCCAGCGCCTCGTATGTGCGCTGCGCCTCCTGCTCATCGATCGTGCTGATGGCAAACCCTACGTGCACCAGCACATATTCGCCCACCTTCGTGTCCGGCACATACTCCAGGCATGCCTCGCGCACCACGCCGCCAAACTGTACCTTGGCCATCCGCATGCCGCCGGCCTCATAGGTCTCAATTACTTTACCGGGAATCGCCAGGCACATTTGTTAACCCTCTCTACCTATGATTTCACACGCGACCGCTGCCTGTCCTAGCGAGATGCCGCCATCGTTTGCCGGGACTTTCCGCTGGTAGAAAACTTCAAATCCCTCGGCTCGCAACTCCTGCACGCAGCCGCCCAGCAACCGCTGATTCTGGAAGCAGCCGCCGCTCAGGCAAACTCTCCGCAAACCGGATTCCCGCTTCATTCGATTGCACATATCCACGGCAACCGCCACTAGCGTCTGGTGAAAGCGTGCCGCGATGCGCGCCTGCGGCATCGCTCGTGCCACATCCTGCACTATCTCCTGCACCATCGGTCGCAAATCCACTGCGCCGTCATCCACTGCAAACCCGTACCGCTCGGTAAGCTCCCCCGATGCAATGGCTTCCAACTCCATCGCCGCCTGCCCTTCAAATGAGACCGCGTGCCGCAGCCCGATCAGCGATGCCACCGCGTCAAACAGCCGCCCGCACGACGACGTCTCCACCACATTCAATCCGCGGTCCAGCATCGCGTCCACCAGCCGTATCTTCTCCTCCGGCATCGGTGCCATCGCCTGCTCCGGTATCGCGCTGCCAAACGCATCGCGCAGATAGCTGCGCGCTACCCGCCACGGTTCGCGCACTGCCGCATCGCCGCCCGCGAGCTGCACATTCCTCAGATGCCCAAAGCGTTCAAACTCAGCAAACCCCGCCACCAGGAACTCGCCGCCCCAGATCGTTCCATCCGTTCCAAACCCGGTTCCGTCCCACGCCAGCCCGATCACGCTACCTTCCAGCCCATGCTCCGCCATGCAACTCGCAATGTGGGCATGGTGGTGCTGCACTCCAATGCGCCGCTCCGCCGGCAGCTTCATCGCCAGCCGCGTACTCAGGTAATTGGGATGCAGGTCATGGGCGATCACCTTCGGCGATACGTGAAAGAGCCTCTGCATCCGCTCCAGCGTCTGCTCGAAAAACTGCAGCGTCTCGTAATTCTCCAGGTCGCCCAGGTGTTGGCTCGTCAGCGCAAATCCCGCCTTCGTCAGGCAGAATGTGCTCTTCTGCTGCGCGCCGCACGCCAGCACTTCGGCCTCGCCGTGCCCCAGCCACACCGGCTGCGGAGCGTAGCCCCGCGCCCGCCGCATCACCATCGCCTCATTGTCAAACACACGCACAATGCTGTCATCCACCCGCGTATGGATCCGCCGGTTGTGGTGCGCAAACGCATCGGCAATCGTGCCCAGTTGCTTCTCCGCCTCCGCGTCCTCAATCACGATCGGCTCTTCGCTCACATTGCCGCTGGTCATCACCAGAGCCACCGGCGCGGTCATCGTCTCGCGCAATACGCGGAACAACAGGTCATGCATCGGCGTACACGGCAGCATCACTCCCGTCATCGGGTTCCGTGGAGACACATCCTCCGCCAGCACCGCCCCCGCCCGCCGCCGCAGCAGCACGATCGGTCGCTCGCGGCTCTCCAGCGCAACCCGTTCCGCGGCAGACACAATACAGATGCGCTCCACATCCTCCACATCCGCCATCATCACCGCAAATGGCTTCTCGCTCCTGCGCTTGCGCCGCCTCAGCTCTTCCACCGCCTTCGGCTGCCGCGCATCACAGGCCAGTTGGTAACCACCCAATCCCTTCCACGCTACGATGCCGCCGTTTCGCAGCATCTCCGCCACCGGCTCCAGCACCGCCCGCGCGTCCGCGCTTTCTACCGTGCGTCCACCCGCCACCAGCCGCATCCGCGGCCCGCAAACCGCGCACGCATTCGGCTGCGCGTGGAATCTTCGGTTCGCCGGATCTTCATACTCCTTGCGGCACGCATCGCACATGGCAAATTCCGCCATGGTCGTAGCGCTGCGGTCGTATGGAATGTCTTCGATGATGCTGTAGCGGGGGCCGCAATTGGTGCAGTTGGTAAATGGATACTCGAAGCGGCGGTTCGCGGGATCGCGAACATCGTCCAGGCAGTCGTCGCACACGCAGATATCCGGCGGAATCAGTGTGAACGCCACCGGCCCCACATCGCTGGCCCGGATTACAAACTCACGGTCGCCCGCCGCCGGCACCGCGGCGCGTACCACGTCTGATATCTCCACCAGCGGAGGCGCCTGCGTCCGCAACGCAGCCACAAAGGCATCCAGCACCTCCGGCGCGCCTTCCACCTCAATCACCACGCCGGCGGTCGAGTTCATCACGAACCCGCCCAGCCCATGCTGCCGCGCCAGTTGATATACGTAGGGCCGGAAGCCTACCCCCTGCACCACGCCGTGGACCAGGAGTCGCGTCCTTTGTTGGCTATTCAATGTTCCGGCGGCGCACATCTCCCACTCCTGGCCTTGGGGCTTCGCGGGCGATGCCGTCATCCGGCTCCGACCATCCCTATTGGCCAAAGTATGGCATGAACAGCCGGGCGCTGTCTGATTTTGCGGTCGTTGTCTCTGGTTTCGAGTGTTGGCCCATCGTTCCGGACCGGCCCACTCAGGGCCACCATATGGGAAAGTCTGGCGCGGTTTAGGGGCCTGCGCTGCAGTACTCTCCGGGGTCTAGCTTCTCACAAGCCGGTTTGTTGCTTGTGAGAAGGGCGCCTGGTCATCTCGAACGGGTTCAAGATGCCGTCTTCCGTTGGCTCGGCATCGCCTGGTTCAGCAGATGCGCTGCACGGCTCCCGTTTGGGGGCCTGCCGCCGGTGGAAGGGTTTAGCGCTCGAATACGAACGTCAGGTTCACATGCTCTGCAACTGCCTGCTGATCCAGAACCGCCGGGCGGAACTGTGCTTCGCGGACTGCTGCCAGTACACGCTGATCCAGCTGCGGATTCAGCGACTTTACAATTGCCGCATCCTGTACCTTACCGTTCTCGTTGACGGTCAGGCGAACAACCACGCGGTTGTCTTCCGAGACCAGCTCTGAGGCGATGAAAGGAATCTGAGGAGTCTTGACCAGCTTCGCCGCGGCAATACCGGTGCTGATGCGGAGAGGCTGTGCAGGAGTCGTTGCCGTGGTGGTTGTGGGTATTGACGCAGCGGCCGCGGGCATGAACATCTTGAGCGCGTCCTTGCGAGCTTGCAGGTTGACGTCCCCTGCCTGCTTGCTTGCCTGGGCATGCAGAAGGACGGGTGTAAGGACGATTAAGCTAGCTATTAGTTTGCGCATTCTGTATTACCTCCAAGAGGTCGATGAGTAACCATCAACAGATTATCTCGATAAATACATGTTTGTCAAATTATTTTTTTGAAGAAGTTTTATCATTTATTTTTCATATATTTAGGAGAAATATTTTGCCGTATCCCACATGGCGGTAAAAATTGTTCCAATTTTTATCAAATGTATGCCATGTGGAGAAATTGACACATGTGAAGATCTTTACCGCCTCGCATCCCCTTCTATAACCTGCTACTTCCATCAAAAAAATTCCCTCCCCGCCCTGTAATCGCGCCGCCATTTTCCCCGTCTCCTTCATCGGCAGAGCGGGAGCATACTGATTCCGGTACCTTCCCCGGGACACATCTCCGCTTCTGACTCTTTGGAGGTCGTATGCGTTACGACATGAAAGCTCTCTCAGTACTGGCGGCTGCCTTGGCGATGTCTATGCTGGCACTGAATGGCTGTAGCAGCACCCCGGCAGGAACTGGCGCCACCATCAACCCCAATACCCCCACCACCGTCACCCAGACGCTCATTACAGACGCGCCCGCGGATCAGGTTCTCTCTCTTTCACTCATCGTGAACTCCATCACTCTTACGGACGCATCCGGTGCCTCCACCTCCATCCTCAATTCGCCTGTGCCGATTGAGGCCTCGCATCTTGATGCCGTGCAGGAGCCACTGCTTCCGCCGCTGAATATCCCACAGGACACTTACACCTCTGCCACCATCACCGTGGCCAGCCCAGTTGTCGTCTATGTTGACCCAACTACCGGCAAGGCAGTGAAGACCTCTGCAACCCTGGCCGCCACTAGCACCACGGTCACTTTCACTACGCCCATCACGGTTTCCGCCACCTCCGCGCCGATCTGCTTTGATCTGCTCGTCGGCCAGTCGGTAACCTTCTCCGGCTCCGGTACCAGCACCACGGTCGCCGTCACGCCCACCTTCAACATCTTCCAGATCCCGCTCTCCAGCGCGCCCACCAACGGCAACAACGGCAAAGTAAGCGGCATCGTTGGCCAGGTCGTCTCTGTGAGCGGCGCCAGCCTCGTTATTCAGGGTCCGAACGGGAAGCAGTTCACCCTCGTCACCAACTCCAACACGGTGCTCCAGGGCTTCACCTCGCTCTCCACGCTCACCGCGGGTGAACCGGTGGATGCTGACGTGGCACTGCAGAAGGACGGCACGCTGCTCGCGCTCCGCATCCATCTGCATCCCGCGCAGGCAGCGAACATGCTCGTTGGTCCGGTCACCACAATCACCGGCACGCCGGCCACCAGCTTCACGCAGCTTGTACGGCAACCGGCAGGCCCCAGTGTGACCGCCGCCGCAACCGCAACCATCTACACCATCACCGTCAACGGATCCACGACGTTCGCGCTGGCCCCGCAGGCCGGCACGTTGCCCACGCTTCCCTTCACCCCGGTCTTCACCGCAGCAACTCTGATCGCCGGGCAGAATGTGGCAGTTGACACCAGCAGCATCAGTGGCACAACCGCCACCGCTGCCAGCGTCGTCCTCGCGCCGCAAACAGTCGATGGCACGGTAGCATCCGTAGGCGTTGCGCCCGGCGGCATGCAGATCGTCACCGTCACCCTGCCCGCGCAATCCGCGCTCGCTACCTTGACCGGCTCAACCAGCGTCGTCGTCTACATCACCATCAACACTCAGATGATGAATGCCACCGCCGCATTACCCATCGTGGGCAGCCAGATCCGCTTCAACGGCCTGCTCTTCAACGACAGCGGCACCCTGCGGATGCTGGCTGGAGGCTGCAACGACGTTCCACCGTCTGCTCCTCCACAAAAGCACTAACCTGCAGGACTAGCCAAAGCGGAGCAGCTTCCTCAGCTGCTCCGCTTTTTTTATGTCTGTACGTTTTACTTCTACATTCCTTGCCTCTGCGGCCTCGAGCGTCATCGCTATAATCGCCTTAGTATTCTTCCCGCGTGAGACCGTTTTCTGCGGGAGATGACGTCCATGATTTCCGGGCATTGCAAATTGGCCAGAGCGTCCGCGAATTATTTCTGCCCTTCATCCATCTCTATTCATATGCAATCTCTTTTCAATCTCTTACTGCTTGCAGCTATCCTCTTCCCGCTACCTGCCTTCGCAACTGATTTTTCCGTGACCGGCCTCGTCATCGATGCCCACGACAAGCCCGTCCCCCATACCGAACTCCAGTTCACTACCGCACGTCATCGCAACCTTCCACCCGTCCTCACCGGTGCGGACGGTCACTTTGCTATCCTCCTTGATGCATCCGGGAAATACGATCTGGCCGTGCATGCCCCCGGATTTCAGCCGCTCCACCAGTTGCTTTCTCTACAACCCAACGGCGGCGAACTTTCCATCCAGTTCACGCCGCTTATCACCCGCGAAGACACCGTATCCGTAACAGCAAACATCACCGCGCTGGATCTCCTCTCACCCGATCCCGCTGAAAAAGTCTTCGTCCGTCAGGATCTGCTGGACGCAAATCCTGGCCGCCCCGGAGCTCCGGTTTCCATCCCCGGCTACCCCATTGAGACTGCTTCCAGCGGCATCAAGGCTCCGCAATACTTTGCTCCCGGCGTCGCCGGCGACCATGGTGAGCCCATCGCCCAATACATCGCAGTCGGCGCCTACCTGGTCCCCAACAATCTCTCTGCCAATGCCCACGGCAATGGCTATGCTGATCCCAACATCTTCATCCCCCAGGTTCTCGAAAGCGTTCAGGTGGATGGCGGAGCCTTCAACGTCCTGCAGGGCAACCACGCCGTCAACCTCGCCGCCATCTACGGTCTCCGCTCCGGGTTGAGTCCCTTTCTCACCGTCACCGCGGATTATCGCGATATAGATATCGTGACCGGCTTCAGTCCATCGCCCAATTCTCTCCTCGCCTTCGAAGCCTCTTACGGAAACGGCTTCCTCGACCGGCTGGAGCATCGTCAGCAATACAAATTGAATGCTCAGCGCATCGTTCGTCTCGGCAATCATCGGCTCACAGCTCTTGCCATCGCTTACTACGGTTCGTCATACCTTCCCGGCCTTGTGCCCATCGGGGCAAATGTCGCGGGCTTCACCAATCTCGGCGATACCATCGATCCCCGCCAGAAAGACCAAACCCATACCACCCTTTTCGCCCTCAATGATGAATGGCAGTTTGATGCGCGCCGGCAGCTTCAACTCTCCGGCTTCTTTCGCACCTACAATCTTTCGCTGTTCTCTGATTTCGGCCAGGGGCTCATCCGGCAGAGCGAATTCCGCACTGTAGCTGGCCAGAACACCAGCTATATCTACAAGCCGTCGACCACCTTCTCCCTGCTCACAGGGTATGACCTGCAACGCGAAGCCCCGCGCCGCGACAATCTCGACCGCTACAACCTCTACACGCCGGAAACCTTCACCTACGGCCCGTTCACCAAGGTGGCCTCAAACAACGTCACGCTTACCTCAGCCTCTCCCTACGTTGCCGCAGCTGGTGAGTTCACTCATTTCTTCCGCTACTACGCCGGCTGGCGTCGCGACCAGATTGACATCCAGAATGGCGATCTCATCACCGCATCCAACTCGTTTCAAAAATGGACCGGCATCAATTCACCTAAGGCGACCATCTCGTTTCTTCCAAAATCGTCCTGGTTTCTCCCGCTCATCTCTGCAAGTTTTGGCGAAGCCTTCTTCACCGAAGACCCGCGCATCGGCACTGGCACTGCAGCAGGAACGCCGCTCGCGACCGCTCATTCCTATCAACTCGTCGCCAGCAAGACCATCCTGCGCACTGACGTAAAGCTCACCCTCGGCCACGTCACCACCAGCGCAGAGCTGGCGAAGATTGATCCCGATACCGGCCTGCAGGAAAATCAGGGCCCCGGCCGTCTACGTTTTCTTACCGCGACCGCCCAGCGCAACTTCGTCCTCGGCTCACTCCTCGCCACCTTCTCCAAAGCGGATGCCCGCGATCTTGACTCCGGGCAGCCAACGCCCGAAGCGCCACGCACCATCTACGATCTGCTCGCAAACCTGCAGAAGCTTCCTCTGCATCTGCAGGCCCGCGGAGAATTTGAGTTTGTTGGCGCAAAGCCTCTGGGCACCGGCTGCGCGCCCGATCCCGCAGCTCAGTGTGTCGGCGTCTCTGTGCGCGAGTTCCGCGCCGCCGTCGCCCATCCGTGGATGAACAACCGCCTCACCGCTGGCATAAATATGCTCATTGCGCGTGGCTATACCGGGCAGACAACGGAAAACTTCTACCCCTCACAACTGCAGCAGATCGTAGGCGTCCGCATTCCTTCCTACGCCAGCCTCAGCCTCACCTACCGCTTCCGCAATACTCAGTGACTCACGGTAAATGAGTTGTACAGCACCTGCGTCTGGTCGCCTGCAGGATTGCCGATATGGTTCGCCGCGCTGTACGCTCCCAGCTTGAAGTACTGCCCCTGGCTCGACCAGGAACTATCAATGCTGAACGTCTGCGTGCCGCTCGCCGTACTCTTCGTCACATCGTTCACGCTCACCTTCAGCGTGCCCGCGGCAGAGGTAGACGGCCCGTAGTAGTTGATGCTGTACGTCAGCGTATCGCCCAGCGAAACATTGGTCAGCAGCTCCGTCCGCGTGCCTGAAGTCGCAGCGCTCGTCGTCTCGATCTGCACTTCCACGTCGTTGTACGCCGGCCGGTAGATCAGCAGCACAAACGGATTGTTCTGTCCGTGTATCTGCGCGAATGTCCCTTCATCTGCATCCACTGATACCGCCGTCACCACACACGATCCCGTCAACGTTCCACCCAGCCCGCCATCGGTATTTACATACCAGTCGCTGTTACTGTCGTGGCCCGTACCGGTATAGAGCTCGCGCAGTTCCGAACGCGTATCGTCCGAGCCCGAACCCGGCGAAGTCACCGCTCCATTCGAAGGTGCCGTGAAGACGATCTGGTTGCTCCCATTCAGGTAGAAGTACGGATTGGAAAATCCGCTGCTGATCGTCGTCACATCAACCGCTGAAAACTGGATACTGTTGGTTCCTCCCATGCCGCCATACGCATCCACCGGCAGCGTCTCCTTCCAGCCTGTCAGCGCAAAGTGCGTCGAAGGCGAAACCAGGTTGCCCGTCACCGTCACTGCAGTGCTTGCGTTCGGCGTAATCGCCGCCCCGCCCGTAACGCTTGAGAGCGTCACCGTAAACGTCTTCGTTCCGCTGAACGTGCTCGTTGGCAACCACGGCACCGTGATTGTTCGTACGGATGTATCGCCGCTCGTCCAGCTCAACGTGCCGCTCTGCGCTGTATAGTCCGTTCCGGCAATCGCCGTGCCGTTACTGGTCGCATAGTGCACGCTCACCGCGCCGTTTGATCCGCCGATGCGTGTTACCAGGAATGAAAAACTCCCGCCTACCTGCACCGCCGAAAATGTGCTCGCCTGCAGCGTGATGTATCCCGGCGATGTCGGCACAGTGCCGCCGGGCGATGCCGGCGTGAAGCTGCAGCAACCCAGCTGGTTGCTCGCAATGGCTGACGAAAGCGGCGTCACCACCGGATCCGCTGCACCCACGATCTCCATCACAAAGGAGTTATTGGTGCAGCTCGTTGATAGTCCGCACCCTGTGATCCACACGTTCCCCGATGGATCAATGGCAATACCGCGCGGCGACGGTGATCCCGCGCCAACCGCATGCGCAAACCCTCCCGGTATGCTCGTCTGGTTATCTATCGTGACCGCAGTACCATTGTTGGTGAACTCGCTCACGCTCACATAGTCCGTGCCGGAAACCGTGGTGTAACTTGCGTTCGCGACCCACACATTTCCCGCTCCATCCACCGCGTCGTAGCGTCCGCTGTTCAATCCGCCGCCGCTGAAACTTGATACCGTGTACGATCCGCTGCCGCCGTTCACCAGCTCATTCAGATAACTGCTGCCGGAAACCCATATATTGCCCGCATGATCCACCGCCAGCCCGTATGGCCCCGTGTTCATGTTGTATGTAACCGGATTGGCAAAATTGCCTGCAGGAAATTCCGTCACCGTCGATGAACTGTCGTTCGCCACCCACACATTGCCGCTGGTATCTACCACCGTCGACGTTGGCTTCGCCCCCACCGCCCCAATCAGCGTCGGGCTACTCGGGTACGCGGGTGACCCCACGCTGCCGTTATTAGGAAACTCATACAGACTGGTATAGCCGGTGTTGCCGCAGGGAAAGAATGCATTGTTGTTGCCGTCTATCGCCATGGATTGCGGCAGGCAGTTCGCCGTCGCATTATATTTCGTCACCGTGCTTCCCGTGCCCGGAAATGAAATCAGGTCATTGGCAGACGATCCATCATTCGCCACCCACTCATTGCCCAGCGTATCGATGGAGACTGTCTGTGGCCCGCTCAGCGGCGAACTCGATCCAGAGAGGAATGGGCTTCCGCTCGCCGCCTGTCCGCTTGGCCCCAGTTCCACCAACCCATTGTTCGGAGACCCCGGCGAATTCGTGATCCATATGTTTCCGCTCGCGTCCACCGCCAGCAAATAGGGAATATTGAGCCCGCTGCCCGTATACGTGATCGCCAGCGTCCAATCGAATGGAGCTGCCGAAAGCGATGGCGAGAACGGTGAGCCCACGCCCGTCTGCATCCCATAGATTGCCGCCACATTGTTCGTCGGGTTGGTGGCGATGTCCAGCGCCGCCTGTATCGTATCCGCCGGTGCTGTCCCTCCCGTAGGCGTTACCGCGGCAAACAGCGTCGCGCAGCTGCCCGTGCCGTCACTGTTCACACAGCTCGCCAGTATGTTCGCAATCGTGTTGATCTTCGCTGCTTCAATCGTCGCGTTTGCCGCCCCTGAAACCGCGGAGCCCTGCGCCAGCGTCACCAGGTTCGGCACCGTGGCGAATGCATTCTGCATACCCGTCACGGATTGCGTCATCGTGTTCACCGCAACATCTTCTGAACCCACTACGCCGTACGTCACGCCCATAAACTGCTGCAGCGCCCACACTGAAGCAACCGTAGTCACCTCGTTCACCACCACAAACGTTGACGATGTCAGTGACCCGCAAGGCCCCAGCGCAGCCATCAGCGCCAGTGCCGGATTGTTGCTGCCCACCCCAGGATTCCCTCCTGTAATCGTCAGGTACACCTGCGTCGTCGGATTCAATGTAGCCGAGCAGTTGTTGTAATCGCCGGTCAGCGTGAAGTAGCCATTGGCATCCGTTGTCACTGCGTTCGTCAGCATCGATGTAGCGGCTGTGCCGTCGGTATTCACCTTCCACATCTTCACGCTGCCGCCCACGATCGCGCCCCGCGCGCCCATCCCCCGGCCAGAAAGTCCCGGCTCCGTTTTCGGCGCCGCCGTGGCCACAACGCTGCCCGTATTTCCGGCGCAACCCGCCGTAGCCAGCGTCAGCACAACAGCCATCACCAAGGAGAGACACGGTTTCATCTGTCACATATTTCTGGAGAAGAATTTTCGCAGGCAGTGCTCAGAAGTGGCGCCCCGGCCAGCAGTCAAAACTGCGTCAGATCGCAGCTTTGCCGCAAAACCTGATAACCATAACCGAACTGCGAATTTGGACTCACGATACAGGTCGCCAAACACCGCTGGCAAGCCTGCATTCTCAACCCCGTTTCTTGACATCTCATATTGCGGCATCTAGGGTTGCGCTGATACCAAACTGCCGTCCTGCGAGCTCTCATCATGCCGTCCAGATTCTTCTGCACCCTCCTGCCCCTCGCTTTAGCCGCCTCGGTTCACGCACAGGCTCCCACGCCTCCGGCGTCCAAACCTCCCACCGCCGTCGTCGCCGGCATCCCGGCCAACTATGACGAAGCAAAAGTCGGAACCTACACCCTGCCCGACCCTCTCAAGCTCAACAACGGCAAACCTGTCCACACTGCGAAGGCCTGGCGGCAGAAACGCCGCCCTGAAATTGTCCAGATGTACGAGACCCAGCAATACGGCCGAGCACCTGGCCGCCCCGCGGATGAGAGCTTTGACGTCTTTGACCAGGGCACTCCAGCGCTCGACGGCAAAGCCATTCGCAAGCAGGTCGTCATCCATCTCGCGCCGAAGAACAGCACAGACAATAATTATCCCGCCATCCACCTGCTCATCTATCTGCCTGCCGCCGCTAGGAAACCCGTTCCTCTTCTCCTCAACATCAGTTTCAGTCCGCCCTCCACCATGGTCGATGACCCTGGCATCGCGCCGGACTTCGCCTGGGATCCGAAGACCAACACCCGCGTTCCCGCGCAACAGGGCCGCGCCTTTGGCCGCTTGAATGTACAGCCGCTGCTCGATGCGGGCATTGGCGTCGCCACCTTCTACTACGGCGATGTGGAGCCTGACTTCCCTGCAGGCTTCCCCAACGGCATCCGCGCGCGCTACCTGAAGCCCGGCCAAACCCAGCCCGCCCCCGATGAGTGGGGCGCCATTGCGGCCTGGGCCTGGGGCATGAGCCGCGTTGAAGATTACTTCGAAACCGACCCGCAGATTGACGCGCATCGCGTCGCCATCCACGGCATCTCCCGCCTGGGCAAAACCGTCATGTGGGCCGGCGCGCACGATCAACGTTTCGCCACCATCATAGCCAGTTGTTCCGGCGAAGGCGGCGCTGCTCTCAGCCGCCGCAACTACGGCGAGACCATCGCCCATCTTGAAGCGCCCACCCGCTACTCCTATCAATTCGCAGGCAACTGCGCAAAATATGTTCCGCTCGGCCACAACATGCCCATGGACGCGCACATGCTCATCGCCCTCGTCGCCCCGCGTCCCCTTCTTCTGCAAACCGGCAACACTGATTACTGGTCCGATCCCAAAGGCGAATTCCTCGCCGCCGTTGCCGCTGGCCCCGTCTACAAACTCCTTGGCAAAGATGCTCTTGACACCATCGAGTGGCCCGCCGCGAAGCAGCCCATCCTCCACTACCTCAGCTACTACATGCACGATGGCGGTCACGGCATGGTGCCGTCAGACTGGGATATCTACGTTCAGTTCTTGAAGATGCATCTGCATCCGGAGTCGTCACGATGAAGACCTTGCCCCGTCGCGGATTTCTACGGGCTGTTGGCTGCAGCATGCTCGCTGCTCCCCTTGCCCGCCCCTTGCTTGCCGTCACCGCCGCCGTTGCCAAACCGCAACCTGCGTTACCCGCCCTCCACCTCAACGTCCGCGACTTCAGCGCCGTGGGCGACGGCATCGCCAAAGATACAACCGCCATCCAGCGCGCACTCGATCGCTGCGCTGTCCTCGGCGGCGGCGAAGTCCTTATCCCTGCCGGAAAATATCTCACCGGCGCGCTCCAGCTTCGTTCTCACGTCACCCTCCGCTTCGAAGCGGATACCACCATCCTCGGCTCTGATGATCCCGCCGATTATCCCGTCAGCGAAGTCCGCTGGGAAGGTAAGTGGATTCCCGGCCACATCAGCCTCTTCTACGCCATCGACGCGCAAAGCATCGCCATCATCGGCCCCGGCAAGATCATCGGCGCCAACGCTCTCGGTGGCCGCCCCACCAAAGAATCTCCCCTGCGCCATCCCGCCCTCATCGAACCCATCCGTTGCAGCGGCGTGCGCCTCGCAGACTTCTCCACCAGCTACTACCGCATGTGGTCCATTCATCCCACGGAGTGCGAAAACGTCTCCATCTCCGGCCTCACCATCCGCAGCACCGGCGGCAACGGCGACGGCATTGACGTTGACTCCTGCCGCCACGTCCGCATCGACCACTGCGACATCTCCACCGGCGACGACTGCATCTCGCTCAAATCCGGTCGCGGCGAAGAGGGCTACACCATGCACCAGCCTACTGAAGATGTGCACATCACCGACTGCACCTTCGCTGACTCGCTCTTCGCCTGCATCGGCATCGGCAGTGAAACCTCCGGCGGCATCCGCAATGTCCGCATCACGAACTGCAAGTTCACAGCCGCCAAATCCCACGCCATCTACATCAAGAGCCGCCCCGGCCGCGGCCCATTTCTACAGGATCTCGTCGCCGAAGACCTCGAAGTCTCCGGCATGCAGGCTGGCTTCCTTCGCATCAATATGCTCAACAGCGGCATACAGGATCAGGATCCCGTGCCCGGTCCGGCCGGCATCCCCACCGCCCGCAATCTGCGCTTCGCCAACGTCCACGTCACCGATTGTCCCGTGCTGGTCGACGCCGCCGCTGTGCATCCTGACAATCCCATCGAAGGCTTCTCGCTCTCCAATGTCACCGGCACATGCGCCCAGGGCATCTCGCTGGCAAACATACGTGGCGTCATCCTCCGCAACATCCATGTCACCGGCTTCACTGGTCCCCTGCTCCGTACTCACAACGTGCACGGTACCGGTCTGCAAAACGCAGTCGCCTTCGACGGCCCGAAGCTCCCTGATCCCGTGCCCTCGCCCGCAATTCCCTACAGCCTGCACTAAGCCTGCATTCGTCACGGCTCACTCTCACCCGCAAGCTATTGAATCTGTGGGCTCACGCCCCGCCCAGTGTCACATGGTGGAATCCTGTGCCATCCGAGTGACGCATGTCACATCAAATTCCTGCCTTTCCGGGCCATCATAGGGATACAGCCGTTTCGGCAACAGGAGAGATGTGAACATGAGCTCGACCACAACACCCGGTTTTGAATTTGCGAAGTCTGGAAACAAAAACCACTTCTATCTGCTGCATGAGCTGCTGAAGACCCGCGCCTCGCACCCCGCTATTCCTGTGGCCGTCTGCTGGCCGCATAGCACCGTTGCCCTCGCCGGTGCCATTGAAGCCGCTGAAGCCGGCCTGATTGATCCCATCCTCGTCGGCGACGCCACTGAGATCGCCGCCATCGCCAAGGATCTCAATCTCAACATCAAGCCCTACCGCCTCATTGAGGTTGCTACTGAAGAAGAAGCAGCCGCCAAGGCCGTCGAGCTCTGCAAGACCAACCGCGCTGGCGCACTCATGAAGGGCAGCCTCCACACCGACCTGCTCATGAAATTTGTCGTGGCCAAGGAGACTGGCCTGCGCACCTCGCGCCGCATCAGCCACGTCTTTGTCATGGAAGCACCGCTCTACAATCGCACCCTGCTCATCACCGATGCGGCCATCAACATCGCGCCCACGCTGGAAGACAAGGTCTCCATCACCCAGAATGCCATTGATCTGGCCCACGAGTTCGGCATTGAAACGCCGCGCGTCGCCATCCTCTCCGCCGTTGAAACCATCAACTGCAAGATGATCTCCACCCTGGACGCCGCCGCTCTCTGCAAGATGTCCGAACGCGGCCAGATTACTGGTGCCATCCTCGACGGCCCCCTGGCCTTCGATACCGCTGTCAGCGTCGAAGCCGCGCAGGTCAAGAACCTGCAGTCGCCCGTCGCCGGCTTCGCAGACATCCTCATCGTGCCCGACCTTGAATCCGGCAACATGCTCGCCAAGCAGCTTGAGTATCTCGGTGGCGCGCGTCTCGCCGGCATCGTTCTCGGCGCCAAGGTGCCCATCATCCTCACCAGCCGCGCTGACCTGCCGGAGTCGCGTGTCGCCTCCTGCGCCATCGCCTCTCTGCTCGCCGTCAAGAAGACCTACATCGTCGACTAACGCTACAGCACATAATTTCTACTAAGACGGCGGACGGGCTTTTTGCCCGTTCGCTTTTTTTGCACCGCCAACCCGTGCCATAAACTACTCACATGCTCAAGATTAAGCGCCTACACCCTGACGCCCAACTGCCCACCGTTGCGCACCCCGGCACCGATCTCGGATTCGACCTCTACGCGCTGGAAGACACCGCGCTGCCCCCCGGCGTCCCCGTCAAGGTCCGCACCGGCATCGCCGCGGAAGCGCCCGAAGGCTACGGCTTCGTCCTCGGTGACCGCTCGTCGATGGCCTCGCGCGGCATCACCTACATGGGCGGGCGCATCGACGCAGGCTATCGCGGCGAGCTGCTGATCTGCCTGATCAACGTGAACCAGCCCGCCATCACCCTGCACACCGAACACAATGCTGACGGGCTGCTCACCAACGCGCATCTCGACCAGGCCGACGCAACCATCATTCTCCGCAAAGGCGACAAGATCGCGCAGATGTCTCCCTTCGCCGCCACCACTGCGTGGCCCATCGTTGAAGTGGATGAGCTGAGCGAAACCACCCGCGCCGCCAAAGGCTTCGGTTCGAGCGGGCGCTGATGACACTCCAGATGGCAAAGAAAAAGGCGCGCTTCCCGAAGCATCCGTTTGACGTGGAGCACGGCACCGACACCGGCGGCCTCACTCCCGGCGTGGAGCTCAAGACCGGCCACGAGAATGACCGCCACAACACCGCGTACTACGGCATCGCGCCCTCGCTCTTTCGCCGTCTACTCGCGCAGTGGCGCAAGCTGCAGCCTCCGCATCGTCTCAGCAGTTACAGTTTCATTGATATCGGTGCCGGCAAAGGCCGCGCCATGTTCCTCGCCTCTGAATTCAACTTTTGCGAAGTCGTCGGCGTCGAGCTGCACCCGGAGCTCGCGCGCCGCTGCCGCCGCAATCTGCGCGTGTGGCAGGCCGCATACCCCGCCACCGCGCCACTGCGTCTCGTCGAAGGCGACGCGACTGAGTTCACATTCCCGCCGGGGCCGTGCGTGGTCTACATGTTCAATCCGTTTGCAGCGCCGGTGGTGCGGCGTTTTCTGCGCATCATCGAAGCGCAGTTCGCAGACCGCAAGGGCGACCTCGACATCCTCTATGTGAATCACGAGAGCGAAGCCGCCATCAAAGGCCGTGCGGGATTCAAGCAGATCTGGCGCGGCCCCATCGCCATGTCCTCGCTCGACGCCATCGTCGACCTGCAGATCATCAACAGCCAGCTCGACGGCGAATACGGATCGACGGGCGATGAGGCATGCAGCATCTACAGGTACCAAGGATTGAAGTAGAAAAGCAGTTGTTAGTTGTTAGTTTTCAGTTGTCAGCGAAAGCGAGACGGCATTCCGCACTGCGTCGTTCTAAAAACTAACAACTGACAACTGAACCTGCACTTACGCTTCCATGGCTCCCGAATACACCGCCATCCCCGCCACGGCATCCACGCCCATCGCGTCCAGCTCATCCACTTCCGCCTGCGAACGAATCCCGCCCGCCACGATCAACTGCCGCGCCGTCGTCGCCCGCAAAATCGCCGCCGCGTTGATCGGGAACCCCTGCATCGTACCCTCGGTATCCACATGCGTGTACAGGAATGCTTCGCAGTACGGCTCCAGCCACGTCACCGCTTCCTCCGGCGTCAGGTCCACTGAATCCTTCCAGCCCTTCACCGCCACGCGTCCGTTCTTCGTGTCCACTGAGAAGACCAGCTTGTCCTCGCCCAGTTTCCCCGCGAGCTGCGCCGCAAAATCCAGGTTCACCACCGGATGCCGCCTGCGGTCGGCAGCGCTATCACCGCCAAACAGCGTTGACCCGAAGATCACGCGTTTCGCCCCGAGGTCCAGCATGCGCTGCGCATCCTCCGCCGAGCGCAAGCCTCCGCCGATCTGGCACGGCAGCCTGCTGGTGAACTGCGAGATCAGCGCGCGATTGTCTCCCTGCCGCATCGCCGCATCCAGGTCAATCAGCTGCACCAGCGGATACTTCGCAAAGCGGTTGATCCAGTACTCGAAATCGTCAAAGGCCAGCTTCAGCTTTTCGCCCTGCACCAGCTGCACAATCTGCCCATTCATCAAATCAATCGAAGGTATCAGCATTTAGTTTCCAACTCCTGGCCTTTAGCTCTTAGCTACTTTAATTTTAGTTACACTCTGCATCAGCTAAAAGCTAATGGCTAAGAGCTAACGGCTGTCTTTAGCAAGGCAGCCGCATCGGCACGCCAGCGCGCTGCAACTCCGCTTTCAACTCGCGCGAATCCGTCACGCCGAAGTGAAAGATGCTCGCAGCCAGCGCGGCATCTGCCTTGCCGCGGCCAAACACGTCCACAAAATGCTGCGCCGTTCCTGCGCCGCCGCTTGCGATCACCGGAATCTGTACCGCGCCGCTCACCATTGCAGTCAGTTCGCAATCGAATCCGTTGCGCATGCCGTCGGTATTCATGCTCGTCAGCAAAATCTCGCCTGCCCCGCGGTCTTCCGCCTCGCGCGCCCAGTCAATCACCCTGCGCCCCGTTGGCTTCCGACCACCAGCCACATACACCTCAGCATCGCCCACCGGATCGCTCGAATCTTTCGCCCGCCGCGCATCAATCGCGACGATCACCGCCTGCGCGCCAAAGCTCGACCCAATCTCGCCAATCAGCTCAGGCCGCGCCACTGCGGACGAATTGATGCTCACCTTATCCGCGCCCGCGTCAAACACCGCCGCCGCATCGTCCGCGCTGCGAATCCCGCCGCCCACCGTGAACGGCACAAACAGCGTCCGCGCCGTGCGCTGCACCGTATCGATCAGTGTGCCGCGTCCCTCGTGCGTCGCCGTAATATCCAGCAGCACAATCTCGTCCGCCCCCGCCGCCGCATGCCGCAGCGCCAGCTCCGCCGGATCGCCCGCGTCCACGATGTCTACAAACTGCACGCCCTTCACCACGCGTCCCCCGCGCACATCCAGGCAAGCGATGATTCGTTTCGTCAGCACCCTAACAACTCCAGATAATGCTCGGTTTCTAATCTTTCGTTAAGGGCACGCCTTTAGCCGTGCCGTAAAAAGCTAAAAAGCATGCGGGCTTTAGCCCCTGAGGTACGCTTTTAATTCTTTACAACTCCACAAAATTCTTCAGCACCTGCAGCCCCACCGCGCTCGACTTCTCCGGATGGAACTGCACGCCCATCACATTCCCGCGTTCCACTACCGCCGTGAAATCTCCGCCATAGCTCGTCGTCGCCGCCGTATCAGCCGACACCGGCGCGCGCCACGAGTGCGTGTAGTACACAAAACTTCCCGGCGCAATGCCGCGCAGCAGCCGCGAATCCGGCCGGATATTCTCCAGCGAATTCCATCCCACGTGCGGCGACTTCAACTCCGCGCCCTGCCACGCCGCCGGAAAGTGCTCACACTGCTTGCTAAATGCACACAGGCCATCCGTCTCCGGCGCCTCGGTCGACCCCTCATACAGCCACTGCAGCCCCACGCAAATCCCCAGAAATGGCGTGCCTTTTGCCGCAGCCTCGCGCACCGCCTCTGTCAGCCCCAGCGTCTTCAGCAACTCCGTCGCCTGAAAATGCCCCACACCCGGCAGCACAATCTTCTGCGCCGCGCGCACCACCGCCGGGTCCTGCGTCACCAACGTCTCGGCGCCCACATACTTCAGCCCCTTCACCACGCTGGTCAGGTTCCCCGCTTTGTAATCAATCACCGCGATCATTAGTAGAGCGACTCCGCTATCAGAAACCAGTACAACGCCAAAAGAGAACCAGCAACTATGCCACCGGTTCTCCACCACTTCTTGCCGAAGAAACTAAGAACGACACCCAAACTTGATGAGCAGAATCCCCAACGAACCCAGGGCACGCCCTCATTCGCTTGCTTCAAATAATCTTGCGTATCGACATGCCGCAAATAGCTGCCAGCAACTAACCCAACGGACAGCAGCACCAACGCAATTCCGCATACAAAAAGTGCTCGGCGGATTTGGGCGGCTCGTGTCACAGCAGTCCCTTCGTACTCGGCAGCATCTCCCGCATACGCTCATCCTTGCTGCACGCCGCACGCATCGCGCGTGCGAACGCCTTGAAGATCGCCTCGATCTTGTGATGATTGCTGCGCCCGTACATCGTCTTCACGTGCACATTCGCCTTCGCGCCGCGCGCAAAGCCGTCAAAGAAATCCGCCAGCAGCTCACTCTGGAAATCGCCCACCAGCCGCACCTTCACCTTGTCGTCCACCACGTACGCCACGCGCCCGCTCAAGTCCACCGCGGCCACCGCCAGCGTCTCATCCATCGCCATCACAAAATATCCGGCGCGCATGATGCCCTTCTTGTCGCCCAAGGCCTTCAGAAACGCCTCGCCCAGCGCGATGCCCACATCTTCCACCGTGTGGTGCTGGTCCACGTCCAGGTCGCCCGTACACTTCAGCGTCAGGTCAAATCCGCCGTGCCGCGTGAACAGTTCCAGCATGTGATCGAAAAACCGTATGCCGGTAGCCACTGTGTACTTGCCCTGCCCATCCACATTCAGCCGCAGCGCAATCTGCGTCTCCGTGGTGTTGCGCTTGATGGTGCCAACTCGTGCTCGTGCCATTACTCCGCCTTCCAATTGATGTCCGCGAGCGACTGCTTCAGCGCCTCGATCCCCCGCGTTACATGCTCCGCAATTCCAATCGTGATGCGCGCATTCCCCTCGCACCCCGGATCGCTCGACCGGTCGCGCAGCAGCACGCCGTGCTCTCGCATCGCCGCGACAAGTTCCTTGTGCTTCGAACCGATCTTCATCAGGATAAAGTTCGCGTGGCTCTTCCAGTAGAAGACACCCAGCTTCTCCAGCGCCAGTTCCATCCGCTGCCTGCCCTCCACCACCTGCGCCGTATACCACTGCAGATACTCTTCGTCCGCGAGCGCCACCGGCAGGCAATCCAGCGCCACGCCGTTCACGTTATACGGCGAGCACACCTTCCGCATCGCATGCACCAGCTCCGCCTGCCCAGCCACCATGCCCAGCCGCAGGTTGGCCAGCCCGTACGCCTTGGAAAACGTGCGCCCCACCAGCAGGTTCGGCACCGCGTCAATGTCGCCCAGCGTCGTCTCGCCGTGGAAGTGGTAGTACGCCTCATCCATCAGCACAATCGCATGCGGAGCCGCCGCGCAGATCTTCAAAATCTGTTCGCGCGGAATCACCGCGCCCGTCGGATTGTTCGGCGACGAAATGATGATCGCCTTCGTGCGCGGCGTAATCGCCGCCATCACCCCGGCAAACGGAAACTGCAGCGAAGCATCGCTCGGCACGCGCACCAGGTTCTTCGTCATCATGCTGATGCTGATGTCGTACATGAAAAATCCCGGCACCGCGATCACCGCCTCGTCCTGCGGATCGAGATACGCCGCGCACAGCAGATGAATCGCCTCGTCCACGCCATTCGTCAGCAGCACCTGCTCCGGCCTCAGCCCAAAGTGTGCAGCCGCCGCCGCCTCGCCATGTTCGCGCTCTGGATACTTCGTCAGCCCTTCCGCCGTAATCTTCTGCAACCGCTCCAGCACCCGCGGAGAAGGCGACACCGTGTTCTCGTTGAAGTCCAACCGCAGCAACTCGCGCGCGGCCAGCGGCGGATGATACTCCGGCATCGCACTCACCAGCGCACGCGGCGCTACCGTCTGTGTCTTCGTCGCAACACTCATGCTCATGCTCCCTTTATCTTCATCCGCACGCGAACACTCGCCGCATGCCCCACCAATCCCTCTGCCTCTGCCAGCGCAATTGCGTGCGGCCCCAACCGTCCCAGCCCGGCGCGCGTGTACTCCTGCACCGTAATCACTTTCACAAAGTCCATCACGCTCAGCCCGCCGCGCACCCGGCCAACGCGCCCCGTCGGCAGCACATGGTTCGTGCCGCTCACATAGTCGCCCATCGATTGCGGTGCATAGTCGCCCACAAACACTGACCCCGCATTCTTCACCCACTTCAGGTCGTCAGCCGCGTCCACCGTCAGATGCTCCGGCGCCAGCCGGTTCGTGATCGCCCGCGCCTCGGCCACACTCTTCGTCACAAAAATCGTGCCGCGCGCCGCAATGGAAATCTTCGCCAGCGGATTGTCCTTCGCCTGCAGCTTCACCTCTGCTGCCACCGCCGCCGCCAGCCGGGCCTTGCTCGTCACCAGCACTGCCAGCGTTTCGGGATCATGTTCCGCCTGCGCCACCAGGTCCGCTGCAATACCCGCCGCGTCGCCGTGCTCGCTCGCCACCACAATCTCCGTGGGCCCCGCCGGCATGTCGATGCCGCATTCACTGGACACAATCACCTTCGCCGCCGTCACATACAGATTGCCAGGGCCAACGATCTTGTTCACCCGCGCCACCGTCTCCGTGCCATACGCCATTGCGGCAATCGCCTGCGCGCCGCCCACGCGATAGAACTCCGTCACGCCCGCGAGATACGCAGCCGCCATCGTCTCCCGCGCCGGCTTCGGCGAACACACCACAATGCGCTCCACCCCCGCCACCTGCGCCGGTATCACCGTCATCAGCAGCGTCGAAGGCAGCGGATAGCGCCCACTCGGCACGTAGCATCCGACGGACTCCAGCGGGCGAATGATCTGTCCCACCTTCACTCCTGCAATCGGCGAGCGTGTCCACTCCTTCGGCTTCTGCGCTTCGGCAAAGTCGCGTATGTTCTTCGCTGCAATCAGCATCGCCGTCTGCAGCTCCGGCGCAATCGCATTCCACGCCGCCTTCATCTCCGCCCGTGTCACCAGCAGCGCAGCGCCCCGCTTCAGCCCATCAAATTTCCGCGCAAACTTCAGCAGTGCGTAGTCGCCCTTGCTCTGCACCTCATGCAAAATCGTGCGCACGACCGGCTCCACGCTCGCCGTGGTTACGGCGCCGCGTTGTTCCAGCGCCTGCAGCATCTTCTCCGCCACTCTTCCGGTCGTACGAACGATCTTCAACGCTCACTCCTAACAACTGACAACTAGCAACTGAAAACTAACAACTATTCTTAAAGGACAACCTTGCTCAGCGGATACTCCACGATGCCCGTTGCGCCCGCAGCCTTTAGCTTCGGAATCACGTCGCGCACCTGGCTCTGTTCCAGAATCGTGTTCAGCGCCACCCACTCTGGATCATGCAGATGCGAGACCGTCGGCGAATTCAGCGCTGGCAGCACGCCCAACACAGCATCCAGATCGCTCTTGCGCACATTCAGCATCAGGCCCACCTGGTTCTGTGCGTCGATGGCCGCGTTCAGCATCAGCGCCAGCGTCTGGATCTTGTTGCGCTTCCACTCATCCTTGAACGAGCTCTTGTTGGCGATCAGCTGCGTCTCAGACTCCATCAGCGTCTCGATGATGCGCAGATTGTTGGCGCGTAGCGAACTGCCCGTCTCCGTCACTTCCACAATCGCATCAGCCAGCGTCGGCGGCTTCACTTCCGTCGCACCCCAGCTGAACTCCACCTTCACCGGAATATTCTTCTCCGCGAAGTAGCGCTTGGTAAACTCCACCAGCTCCGTCGCAATCGTCTTGCCCGCCAGGTCTTCTGGCTTCTGGAACGGCGAATCGTTGGGCACGCACAGCACCCACTTCACCTTCTGCCGGCTCACCTTTGAATACGTCAGGCTGGTCACATATTCCACGTCCGTCTGGTTCTCCATCACCCAGTCGTTGCCGGTCAGGCCGGCATCCAGCGCGCCATGCTCCACGTACCGCGCCATCTCCTGCGCGCGTACCAGCATGCACTCGATCTCCGGATCGTTGATCGAAGGAAAGTAGCTGCGTCCGCTGGGATAGATCTTCCACCCCGCGCGCTCAAACAGCGCAATGGTTGCGTCCTGCAGGCTGCCCTTGGGAATGCCCAGCTTCAGTTTGTTCGCCATTATTTGCCCGCTTTCATATCGATGTTTTTGGTGAAGCAGCTCACCGTGCCCTCGTGGCATACCAGCCCATCGCCTTCCACCTCCACGCGGAACAGCAGCGTGTCGTTGTCGCAATCGGTGGCCGCGCTCACGATCTTCAGCCGGTTGCCGCTGGTCTCGCCCTTCATCCACAGCTTGTTCCGCGAACGGCTCCAGAACGTTACAAATCCCGTCTCCAGCGTCTTCTTCCAGCTCTCTTCGTTAAGGAATCCGAGCATCAGCATCTCGCCCGTCTTCGCGTCCTGCACAATCCCGGGGACCATTCCCTCTGTCTTGGCAAAGTCAATCTTGATCGTATCGGTCATAGTCTCTCTCTTTTCTGCTGCAAATCTCGTCCGCCTGCGCGCCTGATTCCTGTAAGCGTAAAAAGGCCCGCTGGCGTGAGCGCTGCAGCGGGCCTTTTTTGAATCTTTGTGTTCCGGTCTTGAGCTCTTAAGCCGTCACACCGGTGGCCGCCACTGCGCTGTGCGCATGGTGATGATGGTGGCCGTGATGATGGATGGCGAAACTCATGATGTATTAAAGCTATTCGACCGCCCCATCCTTGTCAATTACCCCATACTTCATTACGCTGGCAGCATTCCCCTATAACGAACTCTTTGGAGATATTCATGCGAACCCACCTCGGATTCCGTGCGGCACTCGCCTGCATGGCTCTCGGCCTCTCTCTGCCATGCGTTGCTCAGACGTCCCCAGCCCCCGCAAAGCCGCAAACCGTCGCCCAGAAGATCGCCGCCAACCAACTCAAGCTTGACCTCAACACCGCCACTCCCGCCCAACTCAAAGCCCTCCCCGGCATGGGTGACAACTATGTAACCCGCGTCATCGCCGGCCGTCCCTACACCGCCAAAAATCAGCTCGTGCAGCGCGGCATCCTCCCCCCGAATGTCTACGCCGGCATCTCCGACCTCATCGTCGCCCATCGCCCGAAAAAGTAACCCATTGCTCGCGAGTTCCGGCCCCAAAAGCGAACGCAGGTGAATATTCACTGCGTCAACACTGCTTTGCGCGCGATAATCATCGCAGGCTTTTCCGGCAACCCGGGCCGAATCCTGACACCGGTCTGCTCCGTCTAAATAGCAGCTACCCATCAAGGATTCTCATGCCCACGCGCTTCCGATCTTCCTGCCTGCCTGTGTTCGCCGCCCTGCTCACGCTTTTGCTGCTCGCCTCCGCCGCGCACGCTGCCCAGATGGATCGCGTCACCGCCGCCGTCGGCACCCGGCAGGTGCAGGCGCTCAAGGGCAATCTCCCCCGCTGGGCCTCGTCCGCCGGCGACCTCGGCGCTGTCGCCACTGACCTGCCGCTGGACCATCTCACCCTTGTGCTGGCGCGCTCCGCCGCCACCCAGGCTGCCTTTGAGCAATTCCTCGACGAGCAGCAGAATCCCGCCTCGCCTGATTACCAGCACTGGCTCACGCCGCAGCAGGTAGGCACGCAGTTCGGGCTCACCGACCACGATATCGCCTCCGTCACCTCCTGGCTCGCCTCGCAGGGCCTTCGTGTTGAAGCCATCTCGCCCGACCGCACCCGCATCACCTTCAGCGGGCCCAGCAGCGCCGTAGCCCGCGCTCTCGGCACCGAATTCCATCGCTACCGGGTCTATGTCGGCACAACTGCGGAGCAGCGTATCTCCATCAGCAGTGAACCCCAGGTTCCCGCCGCCCTCGCCGGCGTGATCGCCGGCTTCCATGGCCTCTCGGAAGAGCATCTGCGCCCCCTGAGCCGCATCGCCCCGGAACTCGGCACTCTACCCCGTTCCGCCTCCGGCATCACCCCGCAATACACCGCCAGCTCTACCGTGCACTACCTCACGCCGGGCGACTTCGCCACCATCTTCGATATCAATTCCGTCTATAACTCAGGCATCACCGGCAGCGGCGTCAAGGTCGCTATCATCGGTCAATCCCGTGTCAGCACCGCGGATATCACCGCCTATCAGACCAACACCGGTCTCTCAGCCAGCGCTCTTCCCGTCACCATCATCCCATCCACAGGCGTCGATCCCGGCATCAGCTCTGACCAGGGTGAGCAAACGCTCGACGTCAATCGCGTCATGGGCACTGCCCCCGGCGCTGAGACTGATCTTGTCGTGAGCGGCGCAGTCACCACCACGGTCAGCGGCAAGACCACCACCACGGACGGCCTGACCATCGCCATGCAGTATGAGGTCAACACCCTGGTCGATCCCATCATGACCATCAGCTACGGCGGTTGCGAGATCGGCGGATCCGCCGCGGATACCTTCTACAACAGCATCTTCAGCACCGCCGCGGCAGAGGGCATCACCACCTTCGTCTCCTCCGGCGATTCAGCCGCCTCCGGTTGCGCATCCGATGGCGTCGCCCCCACCGCCTCCACCCAGGTCCTCTCCATCAACGTCCTCTGCACCAGCCCCTATGTCACCTGTGTCGGCGGTACGCAGTTGAATGACACCTCCAGCCCCTCCACCTACTGGAGCTCCTCCAATAGCACTAGCCTCGCCTCTGCCCTCAGCTACATTCCTGAGGGCGCGTGGAATGAGCCGGTGAATACCGCAAACACACCCAACACCTTCCAGGTCCTCGGCACGGGCGGCGGTCCCAGCCTCTATGTCTTCAAGCCCACCTGGCAGAACGGCACCGGCGTTCCGATGGATGGCTTCCGTGACACTCCTGACGTCTCACTTCCCTCCGCTGGCCACGATGGCTACTTCACCTGCTACCTCGGCAGCTGCGCCACAGGCTACTTCTATGCCTTCTACGGCACCTCGGCCGCCGCACCCAGCATGGCTGGCATCATGGCTCTCGTCGTGCAAAAGCTCGGCAAGCCCCAGGGCAACTTTAACCCCACCATCTACCGCCTCGCCGCCTCCACTGCCCTTGGCGTCTTTCATGACGCTTCTCCCGCCAGCGTAGGCGTTACCACCTGCACCGTCGCCACCGCCGGCATATGCAATAACAGCACTCCCAGCACCACTGCCCTCACCGGCGGTCTCGCGGGCTATCCGCTCACTGCGGGCTACGATCTCGCTACCGGCTGGGGCTCCGTCGATGTCGCCAACCTCCTCACCGGTGCCGCCTCCGGCTTCACCATCAGCTCCGGTACTACCTTCGCCGTCAACGCAGGCAGTTCCGGCGCCAGCACCGTCAGCATCTCTTCGCAGAACTCCTTTGCCGGAGCCATCGCTCTCACCTGCGCTATCACCGGCTTCCCCTCCACCGCAAACAACATCGCTCCTACCTGCTCCGTTGCGCCCATCAGCGTGACCCTCACCAGCAGCTCCAGCGCCAATGCCACGGTCACCATCACCACCACCGTACGCCACGCCGCCGCCGCCCCTGCAACCGCCGGGGTGGCCAGCTTCACGGCCTTCACCTTCCTTCTTCTTCTCGCCGTTCCCCTCGCCCTCCGCAAACGCCTCCCCGCCATCCTTCCTCTGCTCCTTCTGGTGGCTGGTCTGGCTGCGCTCTCCGGCTGCGGTGGCAATGGCGGCTCCTCTGCCGCTCCGGCGAACGGAACCAATGCTGGAACCTATCAGGCCACGGTCACCGGAACCTCCGGTTCCACCACCACCACGGGAACCATAACCTTCACAGTCAATTAGCCCACTGCGAAGCCGCAAAACGGCATCCTATGTAGCTGCGTCTAAAGACCAGGGTTCAACTCTGGTAATCTGTCTTTTGGTGCAATATCTGGGGGTCTTTCGAGTGAAAGCAAGCGTATGGACGTCCGCTCTGGCGATGACGGTTTTACTGACTGGTGCAGTCTTGTTGAAGGGTCAGGTCAAGAATCAGGGCATTCCCGACGCTCCTGCGCCGCAGCAGCACGCTACCACTGTCTCCTCTGTCTTCAGCGGCGTTACGCCCGGCCAGGGCACCACCTCCAGCAGCAACGACGATAATCCGGACGCCGCCACGCCTTCTGCTCCGGCACTCCCCACTCCTCCCTCCACCGTAGACAGCCCGGTCGACCAGACGCCCCCGGAGACTCCTGCGACCGGCGAAGGCGCCGCCACGGTCAACAAGATCTATCACGTTCGCACCACCTTCGTTGAAGTCCCCGTCACGGTGAAAGACAGCAAGGGCAATCTCGTACCCGGCCTCACTTGGCGCGACTTTCACATCCTTGAAAACGGCCAGCCCCAGCGCATGGCTCTCTTCACCGTCGATCCCTTCCCCATCTCCGCGGCCATCGTTATCGATCAGAGCCTCCCTGCGGACACCATGAAGAAGGTCAATGAATCTCTCGCCGCCTTGCAGGGTGCCTTCACCCCGCAGGACGAGCTGGCCATCTACACCTACAACAACGGTCCGCAGCTTCGCACCCAGTTCACCGGAGCGCAGAGTGAGCGGGTCAGCGTCGTCCTCAAGACCATGCAGACCAAGGGCCGCGACATGGGCGTCCCCGTCAACTCCGGCCCCATGGCTGGCGGCATCAGCATTAACGGCAAGCCTGACTTTGACAACAACCCCACCATGCACCCGCACAACAACGGCACCTTCATCACCGTGCCCAAGGAAGTTCACACCCTCAATGACGCCATCCTCGCGGCAGCCACTGAGGTTTCGGGCCGCGGCGCCGGACGTCGCCGCATCGTCTACGTCATCTCTGACGGCAAGGAACAGGGCTCCAAGGCCGGCTTCAAGGAAGTGAAGCAGTATCTGCTCACCAACAAGGTCTCCGTCTACGCCACTCTCGTCGGCGACTCCGCCACCTGGGGCCTCGGCTTCCTCGATCACACCCACATCCCCTTCATGATGCGTGACAACATCCTGCCGCAATACGCCGCGGCCACCGGCGGCCAGGTCGACGCTGAATTCCGCCAGAACAGCATCGAGACCAGCTTCGCGCGCATCGCAGAGGAAGTCCGGCTGCAGTACACCATCGGCTACAACAGCCACGTCTCCACGCTCGACAGCCGCTACCGCACCATTGAGATCCTGATCGGCAAACCCGGGCTTACTGTGATTGCGCGCCCCGGTTACTATCCCACGGCGGCACCACTTCACCCCTAAAGGTGGATGGCGTGAACGTTCTGCATCACATCTTCTCGCTCGGCCACGCGGCAGCTCTGCTCGGTTGCGGCTCTGCCCTCTTCTGGGGCGGAGGCGACTTCTACGGCGGTGTTGGTGTTCGCGCCGCCGGTGGCACCATTCGTGCCTCGCTCAAACTCATCCTCCTCGCTCACTTCGTCAGCCTCGTGCTGATCGTCGCCCTCGCCTGCTCTCTGCACATGCCTTTCCCCCACGGCCCCGCGCTCTGGTGGGGATTAGGCAGTGGTGCCGCCACCGCTCTCGGCCTCATGTGGTTCTACGTTGCGCTCTCTCTCGGCAATATGGGCCCCGCCGCCGCCATCTCCGGCCTGCTCTCCGCCGGAATCCCCGCCCTCGTCGGCATATTCGCTGAGGGCGCTCCCGGCGCACTTCAGGCCATCGGCTTCTTTGCCGCTGCCGGAGCCATCTGGCTCATCGCCGCCGGCACCCCCGGCGACCGTGTCAGCCGCCGCACTCTCACCCTCAGCATCCTCGCCGGAGTCTCCTTCGCCCTCTACTTCATCGGCCTCCGCATGGCTAACGGTGCCGGAGTCCTCTGGGCCATGGCCGCCACCCGTATGGGCAGCGTCATCGTCACCTCCGCCGTCCTCAGCGTCATGGCGCTCGTCCATCGCGGCGGCGCCCCAGAACCCCGCTTCACCCGCCGCGCCGTCCGTTTCGCCATGATGACGGTTCTGCTCGATACCGCCGGCAACATGATGTTCATCGCCGCCACGCGCGCCGGCCGGCTTGACGTTGCCGCCGTCCTCGCCTCGCTCTATCCCGCGTCCACCATCCTGCTCGCAGCCTGGTTGCTGCATGAGCATCCCACCGCGCGCCAGCGCTGGGGCATGGCCCTCGCCCTCGCCGCCGTCGTCATGATTACCCTCTAACTTCCATCAGAAAACAAGCCTCAGCACGGGGAAAAACGGATCAAGGTCTTTAAGAATTTAATTCTTAATTGCTTTGATCCGTTTTTTCCGTGCAATCCGTGCTGAAGTTTTGTTCTTAGAGCTTCGCGACCTTCGGATCGAAATGCGGCTTGGGATACGCGAGCTTCAATCCGCTCATCGCGTCAACCAATATCTCCGAGATCGCCACGTTGCGATAGTTTTTGTCGTCCGACGGAATCACGAACCACGGCGCATGCTTGTGGCTGGTGCGGTCCAGTATCTCTTCATATGCCTTGGTGTACTGCTTCCAGAACAGGCGCTCCCGAAAATCCGCGTCCGATATCTTCCACTGCTTGTCTTTGTCGTCCAGCCGCGCCTGCAATCTGCGCCCCTGCTCTGCATTCGAGATATGCAGAAAGAACTTCAAGATCACCACGCCGCTGTCAGCCAGCATCTCTTCAAACTCGTTGATGTGGCCCAGCCGCTGACGTGCCTTCTCTTCCGTGATGACCTTATGCACCCGCGGCGCCAGCACATCCTCGTAGTGCGACCGGTTGAAGATCCCGATCATTCCCCGCTGCGGCACCTGTGCATGCACCCGCCATAGAAAGTCGTGTTCCGCCTCCGGCGGCGTCGGCACCTTGAACGAGGCCACGTTGCAGCCCTGCGGATTCACTCCGGAAAATATGTGGCGTATCGTGCCGTCTTTGCCTGCCGTGTCCATGCCCTGCAGCACGATCAGCAGCGCTTTCTTCTGGCTCGCGTAGAAGACTTCCTGCAGCTCGTCCAGCGTGGCGCGGTGTTTCTCCAGCACCGCCTTCGCGGCACCCTTGTTATCGAAAGAAGCAGGTGGCTGCGTGCGAGCATGCGAAAGCCTCACTGTATCGTGAGGCTTCACCAGGTACGGCGACCGGATCTTCATAATCGGCTCTTCTTGGGAACGCGAATGGGAAGGCTGTCTTGCTACTTCAGCGGTGTAACGTGCTCATCCGGCTTGGGTGTAACGGCGTTCGGCGTCTCCGTCGGAACGCTCTTCGTCGTGGTCTCGTCGGTTACACCCTTCAGACCGTCCTTGAAGCCCTTAAGCCCTTCACCGAGCCCCTTGCCCAGCTCCGGAAGTTTCTTCCCGCCGAAGAGAACAACAGCTACGATCGCAATAAGGATTAGATGCCACGGTTGTAAAAGGTCGCCCATACTGAATCTCCTGCCCGAATGAACCCGGGGCTCTTGTACGTACCCGCCGCCGGCAAAATCGGTTCGCCTTATTGTCGCACAAACTCACCTCTGCATGATTCTGCCACGCCCTCCGCAATCCTGCCCCGCGCATCTATTTTTCCGCCCCATCCAACCCTCAAATCCTTCCCCGTCCGCCCTTTCCACCCATCAAACGGTATATCCTTTGAAGTGTTCCCTATGGAGGGCGATTGAGAGTGGATGCATACGCCGCGCATGGTCTTAACCTGCGCCTGAATCGATGGATACTGGCCCCGGCCCTGGGGCTCATGGTATTTGTTCTGGGTGCCGCTGTACCCGCGCAGGCCCAGACGTCAACAACCGCCCAAAGCTCCAGCGAAGGCCCCGTCGCGCATGGCACCATCGCCACCGCCGCACCGGTCACCTACGACAACCGCTACGAAGTCTACGGCGGCCTCAACTACATGAACTTCACCGCCGGCCCCTTCGCCATTCCGCGCACCAGCCTGGGCGGTGGTGAGATCATGGGCACCTACTGGCTCAAGAGCCTCACCCACCGCGTGCCTCCCGGACTCCTTGGCGTCGTCGCCGATGTGCGCGGCGAATACGGCACGACCCAGATTGGCCCCGTCCCCGTCACCTCTGGCCTTCATCGCACCATGGTCTTCCAGCACATGGTGATGGGTGGCCTGCAGATTCGCGGACCCCGCAACCAGTTCTTCGCGCTCGGCGCTCACGCGCTCGGTGGCCGTTCCTGGGGTAACTTCTCCCACGGAACCCTCCCTGCCCGCACGCCTGAGTCAGTTGGCCTCTACACCGATCACAGCGCCCCCATCGCCGCCATCGGTGCCAGCCTTGACATCAACCAGAGCAAGAACTTCGCTATCCGCATCTCGCCTGACCTCATGCTCTCCAGCTTCGGCCCCGCGACTGACACCAACTTCGCCCTCTCTGGCGGCATCATCTACCGCTTCGGCAAATAACCGTTCCTTCAAGTAAATACAAAGGCCGCACTCACCGAGTGCGGCCTTTGTATTTGCTTGTCATCCTGCTTCTGTCTCTGCGACCAGCGGGAGCCTCTTCTGCGCGCAAAGCGCGCTCTTCGCCGTCCGCGCAGGACTACTGCGTAATCACTCCGCACGCAATCCGGTTCCCTGAATTCCCACTCGGGTCCGTCATCATATCGTCCGCGTGGTCATGAATAACAATCGACGTGCCGCCGTTCGCCAGGATTGAATTTGCCGGAGCCACCAGCATCTGTTCGCCTGCTCCCTGTGCCGTTCCACCCGTCGTAAACAGCGTGATCGAATTCACCGTGAAATCTGCCGTGCCGGTATGCGTCTCACCGATGGTCAGGTTCCCCGGCATATCGCCGTTGTGGTGTCCCATGGGATTGTTCACGCCATGCTTTTTCCCATCAGGATTGAAGTGCCCGCCCGCGGTCTTGAAGTCCGGCGCATCGCACTTCGGAAACTGGTGGATGTGCACGCCATGGTCGCCCACTGCCAGGTTCTTCGCCTCAATGTGAACGTGTACGCCTTTCTTCTGCTGCGTAAAGGTGGCGGTGCCTACGTCCGTGCCGTCGCTCGCGTGCAACGCGACAACCACTTTGGCTCTACCGGGTTTTGTGGTCCTTTGGGCCTGCGCGGTAGCAGCGAACATACCCGCGGCTAGAAAGACGATGGATACAACAGCGATACGCTTGGGAAGCATGGTTTCTCCTTACCTCATCGACGTTACGTGAAGTCTACGCTTGACCGTATGATGCACGCACATCCGGTTTCAGATACTCCGGCCCCACCGGATTTACCACCTGCTCGGCCACAATTGCGTCAATAGCCGCCATGCCTTCGCCATCAATCCTCCACCCCAGGCACGCCGGAATCAGCTCCAGCTGCTGCGGCCTGTGCCCGCCCAGCAACGCCACTGTGTACGGCGAGCGATCCAGTATCCAGCGCACCGCCAGCTCCGCCACGCTCTTGCCGTAACGCTCGTGCGCCCATGCATCCAGCGCCTTCGTAGCCGCGGCATACTGCGCCAGCCGTGGCGGCTGAAACTTCGGGTCAAACTTGCGGATATCCGTAAACGTGCTCGCCGCCGTCACCTTGCCGGAGAGCATGCTCCGGCACAGCGCGCTGTACGCCAGCGTCACCATCCCCTGCGCGTCGCAATACGGCAGCACATCCTGCTCAATCGCGCGTTCATAAATGTTGTACGGCGGCTGGTTCGTTGCCAGCGGAGCCACGCTGCGAAACGCATCCATCTGTGCCGGCGAACAGTTTGATACGCCCAGCGCCTTCACCTTGCCGCTCTCCAGCAATGGCAGCAGCGCCTCCGCCACCCGCTCCATCGCCACCAGCGTATCCGGCCAATGCAGTTGATACAGGTCCACATACTCCACCTGCAGCCTGCGCAGCGAACGCTCTATCTCCTCCACGATGAACTGCGGCGCGGCATTCGCCACCACCCGCCCCAGCTCCGGCTCGCGCCCTGCGCTCGGCGTGGCCTCGCGGTCCAGCCCAAACTTTGTCGCGATGTAGTAATCCTCGCGCCTGCCCCCTGCTGCAATATGCTGGCGCAGCGCCTCGCCCACTACCGTTTCCGCGTTGCCCGCGCCGTAGATGGGCGCGGTATCAATCAGGTTCACGCCATACTCCAGCGCCTTGCGCAGGCAGGCAATGGATTCCGCGCGGTCCACGTTCGCCCACTCCCCCGCGCCCATCGCCCATGTGCCCAACCCAATCCGCGAAACGTTGCGGCCTTGAATGCTTAAAGTTTCCATAGCACCACCCTACCAACTCCCCGCGGCGCAGGGGGAGGCAGCACGGCATTTAATGCGCATTTGCGGGTATTTTCCGCGGTTCAGGCGCGGTACATGCGCGGTCGGCGCACGGTAATTTGGGGACGATTTTGCAGCTTAGGTTTTTCCGCGAGGATGATGGGAGTGAAGTGGGGTTTCTTACCGTTTTCTTCGGTTTTCCCGCGATTGTCTTCCCATTCGTTTCGGGTTTTGGGGCTGAGGCAAAAATAAGGTCATGCCGTACCCACAAGAAAATGCCCACTCCAGCAAATTTCGCCGGAATGGGCATTGTGTTCTTGCGAGAGAAGCGAGCGATTCGCCGTCCGCGAAAGCCTTACTTCAGTTCGAGACCTGCGAAGAAGTAGCCGATCTCAAACGCGGCCGTATCTTCCGCGTCCGAACCGTGGATGGCGTTTTCGCCGATGGACGCAGCGAACTGCTTGCGGATGGTTCCTGCTTCCGCCTTCGCCGGGTCGGTCGCGCCCATCAGCTTGCGCAGATCGGCAATGGCGTTGTCCTTCTCCAGCACCATGGGCACGATCGGGCCGGACGCCATGAAGTGGGTAAGCTCGCCGAAGAACGGACGCGCGGCGTGCACTGCGTAGAAGCCCTCAGCCTGTGCGACGGAGATGGAAATCTTCTTGATGCTGACGATCTTGAAGCCGGCCTTTTCAATCTCGGCCAGGATGGCGCCGGTGTGGCCTTTGCGGACCGCGTCCGGCTTGATGATGCTGAATGTGCGCTGTGACAAGGGTGAATCTCCTTTTCGATACGTCTGCTTCTGTTGGTTTAAAGTTATGCGCTGCTTTACTTCCTGCCCAGCACCCGCGCCATCGTCTCGCCCAGGTCTGCGGGCGACTCGACCACGTGGATACCGGCTGCGCGCATTGCAGCCATCTTGCTGGCGGCAGTGCCTTCGCCGCCTGAGATGATGGCGCCCGCGTGGCCCATGCGGCGGCCCGGAGGCGCCGTCTGCCCGGCGATGAAGCCCACTACCGGCTTCTTCACGTACTGCTTGATGTACGCCGCCGCTGCCTCTTCCGCCGATCCGCCGATCTCGCCAATCATGATGATCGCCTCAGTGTCGGGGTCTTCGTTCAGCAGCTTCAGCGCGTCAATGTGCGTGGTGCCGATGATGGGGTCGCCGCCAATGCCGATGGCCGTTGACTGCCCGATGCCGCGCGTCGTGAGCTGGTACACCGCCTCATACGTCAGCGTGCCGGACTTGGACACGATGCCGACCGAACCTTCCTTGTGAATGCGCCCCGGCATGATGCCGATCTTCGCCTTGCCGGGTGAGATGACGCCGGGGCAGTTTGGCCCGATCAGCCGCGACTTCGACTGCCGCACCACCTCCCACGTCTTTACCATGTCCAGCGTGGGAATGCCTTCAGTGATGCAAACGATGAGCGGCAGTCCCGCTGCCACGGCTTCCAGAATTCCATCGGCTGCGAAGGGTGGCGGAACGAAGATCACGGTCGCGTTCGCACCAGTAGCGGAGACGGCTTCTTCGACGGTATTAAAAACGGGCCAACCTTCATGTGTAGTTCCACCTTTTCCAGGCGTCACTCCACCGACGACAATGTCGTTGCCAAACTGCTTGCCATATTCAGCGCAACCCTTCGCGTGAAAGGTTCCTTCTCGTCCAGTAATTCCTTGAACAATCAGTCGCGTATTTTTATCAACTAGTACTGACATTGCTCTTGCTCCAGTTTTCAGTTGTCAGTTTTCAGTTGTCAGGAAGTGCGGGTGGCCAGAAATTCTTCAAGTTTGCTTAGCATTTTGCCTACTTCCTGAGAAAGGGCTTCTGCCTTTGCAATCTTGCCGGGTTTTCCGAACGCCAATGCACTTACGATGACCAGCTGCGTCTGCAACTCGTAATTTGATCCTCTTGCGATACAAACAAACTGCTTGAAATCTTTTCTGGTTCCTCGTGCCGAACCCTCTGCAATATTACTTGCGATGGAAACTGCTGCCCGACGCATTTGGGACTGCAATCCATAAACTTCAGCTCGGGGAAGGTCCTCAGTCAACGTGTAGATGGCAAGTGTTAGTTCAATTGCTCGTTGCCAAACGATCAGGTCACGAAATGCTTTCGCCATGCGTTCTTTCTGAAAACTAACAACTGAAAACTGACAACTACTTCTTTGCAGCCGCAACGGCCATATCGGCCGCTTCTTTCATCGTTGTTCCGACCTGGAACTTCAGGCCGGACTCAGCAAGAATTTTTCTTCCTTCTTCGACATTCGTGCCTTCCAGACGAAGGATGATGGGCAACTGAACGTTCAGCTTCTTCGCTGCCGCGACAACCGCCGTTGCCAGCACATCGACGCGCAGAATACCGCCGAAGATGTTGATGAAGATCGCCTTCACGTTCGGGTCAGACAGCAGAATGCCGAAGGCGTTTTCGATCTGCTCCTGGTTGGCGCCGCCGCCTACGTCAAGGAAGTTTGCAGCCGAGCCACCGGCATACTGGATGATATCCATGGTCGCCATTGCGAGCCCGGCACCGTTGACCATGCAGGCGATGTTGCCGTCGAGCTTGATGTAGTTGAGCGCGAACTTCGACGCTTCCACTTCAAGCGGGTCTTCTTCGGCCAGGTCGCGCAACTCCTTCAGATCCTTGTGGCGGAACATGGCGTTGTCGTCGAAGTTGATCTTGCAGTCCAAGGCGGCGAGTTTACCGTCCTTCGTGGTGATGAAGGGATTGATCTCCATCAGCGTGGAATCAGTATCGACGAATGCGTTGTACAGGCCGGTCATGAACTTCACCGCCTCAGCAATCTGCGTGGGCAGCAGGCCGAGTTTGAACGCCAGCTTGCGCGCCTGGTACGGCTGGAAACCGACGGCGGGGTCAATGTACTCCTTGAAGATCGCGTCCGGGTCCTTCGCCGCGACTTCCTCGATCTCCATGCCGCCGGACTTCGACGCCATGAACACCACCTTTGCCGTCGCGCGGTCCAGCACCAGGCCGAGGTAAAGCTCGCGGTCAATCGCCGAGCCTTCTTCAATCAGCAGGCGCTGTACTTTCTGGCCCTCCGGCCCGGTCTGGTGGGTGATGAGCTGCATGCCGAGGATGGCCTTGGAAGCCTCATTCGCCGCCGCCAGCGTCTTGACGACCTTGACGCCGCCGCCCTTACCCCGGCCGCCCGCGTGGATCTGCGCCTTCACTACCACCGCGGCATTGCCGGCGGAGAAGAGCTTGCTGGCCGCGGCATCTGCCTCGTCCAGGGTGGTTGCCATCTCGCCCGCAGGCACAGTAACACCGTATTTGCGAAGTATCTCTTTTGCTTGATATTCGTGAATTTTCATGATTGTTTGTCGCGGAAGGTGCTGAGAAATCTTAGCGGAAGCGCAATCCACCCGGCAAGGCAGATACCGAACAATCGTGCGGTAATAGAACGTCTGCCGGATATTGAGACCAACTGAACCCCGATATCGTCAATTCCACACGGAACTGCCCTGCTGCGCAACAGCTACACTTGAGGCGTGAATTCCATCGCAAATCTACTGCAACAGATTACCGCTGGCGACGCCCTGAACCGCGAACAGGCGCGCACGCTGATGGCTGGCATCCTGCGCGGCGACACGACAGATGACGCGCTTAGCGCCATGCTGACCGCGCTTAGCGCCCGCGGCGAGACCGCCGCCGAGATCGCCGGCTTTGTGGAAGCCATGCGCGCGGCAGCACTTACTTTGCCGCTCACCGCAGCAGAGCGCAGCCTGCTGGTGGACACCTGCGGTACCGGCGGCGACGCCATGACCAACGCCAGTGCGCGCTCCACCTTCAACATCTCCACCGCCGTCGCCATTGTGGCCGCCGCAGCCGGAGCCAAGGTGGCCAAGCATGGCAATCGCAGCGTCACCTCGCTGAGCGGTTCTGCCGATGTGCTGGAGGCGCTCGGAGTCGCCGTTGACCTGGATGCAGAGGCCAGCGTGCAGAAGCTGCGCGACACCGGCTTTATGTACCTGCACGCCCCTGCAATGCACCCCACCATGCGCCACGTGATGCCGGTACGGCGCGCGCTGGGCGTGCGCACGGTCTTCAATATTCTTGGCCCACTCACCAATCCAGCGGGAGCGCGGCGGCAGGTGATGGGCGTGTACAGCGCGCACCTGGTGCCGCTGGTGGGCGAGGCGCTGGCCATGCTGGGCACCGAACATGCTTTTGTCGTCCACGGCTCTGACGGCCTGGACGAACTCACCATCACGGGCGCCAGCAACGTGGCCGAAGTGCGCGGTAACGCGGTCTCACTCCGCCAGATTTCGCCCGGCGATGTCGGCCTTACACCCTCGCCAATCACAGCGTTGCGCGGCGGCGATGCCCGAGAAAACGCAGGCATTCTGCGGAGTATCTTTGCGGGCGAGCAGGGCCCGCGACGAGACGTCGTGCTGCTGAACGCATCCGCCGTACTGGTTGCTGCAGGAGTTGCGTCTACCATGCAGGATGGTGTGCAGCGAGCGGCGGCAGCGATTGATTCGGGTGGAGCGCTGGACGTGCTGGCGAGGTTGCAGCGAGAGCCACAGACGTCAAGTAATCCGCAATAGCAGCAAAAGCTCTAAGATAGATTTCAGGAGTTTTCCATGCCCAGTGAGCCAAGCCGTACGCTGATGCCTACACCGGAAGCCGAAGTCATCTTCAGCCGATGGCTGAAGCAGCTCAACGAGGAGTTCACGCGCCATCAGGGGTACGAACGCCGCTGCGACATCGTGCGCGACGAGCTCTTCCAGCTCTTCCTGGATAAGCCGCATGGCGGGCGCATCAATGCTACGCTGCAAAGCGAGTTGCCCATGAACGTGGTGGAAACCACGCTGGACCCGCGCAATGTGACGTTGGAAGCGGAGTACATTGAGGGCATTGACCGCGATCGCTACATGGACCGCAAGCCACTCATCTTTATGTGGCAGATGTTTGACCGCTCGCCACTGGGATTGAATCTATGGCTGGGCTTCAAGTTCCGCTGCATGCTGGGCCGCCACATTTTCAAGCAAATGGGCTGCCGGGTGAAGGTCCACCATGCGGTTCACTTCCATTTCGGTTACAACATTTCAATTGAAGATGATGTGGTGATCCATCGCGGCGCTACGCTGGATGATCGAGCCGAACTAATTCTACCCGCCGGCAGCAGCGTAACTGCGTTTGCCACGGTAAACGCCGCCGGACAGAATCACGCCGTCGTGGAGCACGAATACTAGCTATGGATCAGAAGTTCGTCCTCTACATCTTTGAATTTGTTGTCCTGATCTTTGCCTTCAGCATTCACGAAGCTGCGCATGCCTGGACGGCTGCGCGCCTGGGTGATCCCACGGCGATGATGCTGGGCCGAGTGACGTTGAACCCGATGAAGCACATTGATCCGTTCGGCAGTATCCTGTTGCCGATCATCGGCATTCTGCAGGGAGGCTGGATGATTGGCTGGGCCAAACCGTGCCCCATCACGCCACGTAATTTCCGCAAATATAAGCGCGATGACATCCTGGTCAGCATGGCCGGGCCGGCGGTGAACCTGCTGGTCGCAGTTCTCGCGGCAGTCGTCTTGCTGGTGGTGAAGCATACAGGCGCGCAAGGGGATTTCGCCGTCAACTCCGTGGCGCGGCAGATCATGTTGACGCCAGATCAGGGGCAAGGGCTTCTCTTTCCATTAGTCGTGCTGCTGTACGTTGTCGTGCTGGTCAATCTTTCTTTATTCACCTTCAATTTGATTCCGGTTCCACCACTGGATGGCAGCCATGTATTGCGGCATTTTCTGCCGTACGGGGCCGTTCAGGTGTATGACCGCATTGGCATGTATGGCCTCATCCTGGTCTTCTTCGTTCTGCCGTTTCTGACCGGCATCAACCTCTTCGGCATGCTCTTTCACCCGTTGCTGGGTATCTTCCGGCAGGTCATCCTGACGGCTTAGTTTCTCTGGCGCTTCATTGCACTGTACAGACCGCTGATACGGCCAATCATTTACCATCCTGAGATAGCGATGAATGTACTGAATACAATTAATGTGCCGAAGCGCGTGCTGAGCGGCATGCGTCCTACGGGTAAACTGCACCTCGGCAACTACATGGGTGCGCTACGTAACTGGGTGACACTGCAGGACGAAACCAACGCCGACGGCAACCGCAAGTATGAGGGCTACTACTTCATTGCCGATCTGCACGCGCTGACCACGGACTACGCCGATACCTCAGGCATCCAGCAGAACATTGCAGACGTAGCGCTGGATTTTCTCGCCGGTGGTCTGGCCCCAGAGCGCTCCACCATCTTTGTGCAGTCTGACGTGCCGCAGCATGCCGAGCTTCATCTGCTGCTGTCGATGATTACCCCGCTGAGCTGGCTGGAGCGTGTGCCGACCTACAAGGACCAGCAGGAGCAGCTCAAGGAAAAGGATCTCGCCACCTACGGATTCCTCGGCTATCCGCTGCTGATGGCGGCGGACATCCTGCTGTATCGGCCAGACTATGTGCCCGTCGGGCAGGATCAGGCCGCGCACGTGGAGATCACGCGTGAGATTGCGCGTAAATTCAACTCAACGTATGCGCCTCGCGGTATCGACGGAAATTTACTTGCGAATATCTATGCGACTGCCCAGGGCCTGAAGCTACCTGTACGTAAAGAGAACCCAAGCTATATCGAAATGGTGCTGCCGGAACCGAAGGTGCTGTTTACGCCATCGCCCAAGCTGCCCGGAACCGATGGCCGCAAGATGTCAAAGAGCTACGGCAACACCGTCATGTTGACGGACACCGAAGCGGACTTGCGCAAGAAGCTGAAGACGATGGTGACCGATCCGGCACGAGTACGCCGTACCGATCCAGGTAATCCTGAAGTCTGCCCCGTGGGCGATCTGCACAAGGTCTTCTCCAGCGACGAGACGCGGCTGAAGGTGTGGGAAGGTTGTACATCCGCAGGCATTGGCTGCATTGAATGCAAAGGCTGGGCGGCGGACGGCATTGTGGCCGTACTGAATCCGATCCAGGAACGCCGCCGGCAGTACGAAGCGAATCCGAAGCTGGTCACAGAAATTCTGGCAGCAGGCGCCGAACGTGCACGCGCCAGCGCAGCAGCGACAATGCAGCAGGTCCGCGGCGCAATGAAGATGAGGGCCCAGTGAGCGAAGAGATTAAGCAGGATATTCCCCAGGAGAATCTGGAGCCCGAGACCACAACCGAGCCCAGCGAAATGATGGATGCCGAAGGCGATGCTGCGGCGGTGCAGTCGACCGAGCCGGTGACGGTTGAGCAGGAGCTCGTGCGTGAAGATGCTGCCGCTGCGCCAGAGGCCGCGCCCGAGGCGGATGCAAAGCCCGAAACCGGGCTGACAGCAAAACAGAAGAATGATTCCGCCAAGGCTGAGGTGAAGAAAAGCAATGAAGAGGCCAGCCAGTCGCCATTCTCCGTCACGGTGGGCACCGTGTACGACGGCCCGCTGGACCTGCTGCTGGACCTCATCCGCAAGCAGGACATAGACATCTACGACATTCCGATTGCGCGGGTGACCAAGCAGTTTCTGGCGTATGTGGAGAACCTGAAGCAGACGGACGTAGACTCTGCCGCCGACTTCATCTACACCGCATCGCTGCTGATCCACATCAAGAGCAAGATGCTGCTGCCGCGTGACCCCAGCGATGTTGCCGGCGGGGAAGCGGAAGATCCGCGGCGCGAGCTGGTGGAGCGGCTGCTGGAGCACGAGCGCTTCAAGGCCGCTGCGCAGATGCTGATGCAGAAGCAGCAGGTGGAAGAAGCCACCTGGACCAATCCTGGCCTGCGCGAGTTCCACGACGCGCCCGGAACAGAGCCGGAGTTCGCTGCAGACACCATGGACCTTGTGCGCATCTTCCAGGAGATCCTGGAGCGGATGCGCGAGCGCCCTGTGCTCAACGTGGACGAAGAATCCGTGACCGTGGCGCAGATGCTGGACTATGTGAAGCGCCGCATGGTGATGGAAGATAAACCCGTCTCACTGCGAAAACTACTGCACAGCACCCACTCAGAACGCGCGCTGATCTGCATGTTCCTGGCGCTGCTGGAGCTGGTCCGGTTGCAGGCAATCCTGCTGCACCAGCAGAACAACTTCAGCGATATTCTCATCAAGAAGAGCGACGGCTTCGACGCGGTAATCAGCGAGCAAGCCCAGGTACGCGATGACTGGAAGTAGGAGTACAGTTGTCAGTTTTTAGTTGTCAGTTGTCAGACGCGATTCAGTGGTCAGACGTAATATCGACTCCGGCTGACAGACAAATCTCTACGATTCTTGTTCTCCCAGACGCAGCTTTTGTTGCACACTGAAAACTGACAACTAAAAACTGAAATCTTCCTCGAGGTGCATCCATGCCCAGGGTCCGGATTCTGCCGCTCTTTTTGCTTCTTCTCCTCGGCTTTGCCCCATGCGTCAAGGCGCAACAAAAGCCGTGGCCAGTAAAGATCGTCATCGTGGCCACGTTTGAGCGCGGCGCAGATACCGGAGACATTCCGGGCGAGTTCCAGTTCTGGGTGGAGCGCGAGCACCTGACCGAGACCATTGACTTCCCCGGCGGAGTACACCCCATCCGCAGCACGCCGGACCACAGCATTATCGGCATCGTCAGCGGCACCACGCTGGTGAATGCCACCGCCTCCGTGATGGCGCTGGGTCTTGATCAGCGTTTTGACCTGAGCCACGCCTACTGGTTAATGAATGGCATCGCAGGGGTGGACCCGCACGTTGCTTCTCTCGGCTCTGCCGCATGGGCCAGCTACGTTATCAACGACGTCAGCCGCTACATCGACCCGAAGGATGCGCCGAGTGACTGGCCCTACGGCTTTTTCTCCACCGGTTCCAGCCGGCCCAATGAGCTACCGAAGACCGGCAATCCAGCCTTCGATCGCGATGTGTATCCGCTCAATGCTGCACTGACGGATTGGGCCTATAGCCTGACCAAGGACCTCAAGCTGGGCGACACACCGCAGATGCAGGAGTTCCGCGCCGCATACAAGGGCCTGCCCAATGCGCAGAAGCCTCCTTTCGTGCTGAAAGGCGACAGCTTCGCATCCGATTATTTCTGGCACGGCCCGGTAATGACGCAGTTTGCCCATGACTGGGTGAGCCTGTGGACACAGGGCAAAGGTACATTCGCCATGACCGAGATGGAAGACGCAGGTGTGGCCGAGGCGATGCGCCGGCTGGACAAGATGCACCGGGCAGATTACCAGCGGCTGATGGTGCTGCGCACGGGCAGCAATTACTGCATGCCCGCGCCAGGAAATACCGCCATCAACAGCCTGACGTCGCCGTTTGTGGGCTATCTGCCATCACTGGAGTCTGCCTATACCACCGGAAACATCGTGATACAGGCCCTGCTGGCGGACTGGCCGAAGTATTACGCCGCCACACCCGGCAAATAGAGCCGCCCTTTCAACAGACATGGCACGGCCCGGAGCGGGTACACTCAAGGATGCCGCCTGCGCACAGGCACGGCACCAGATTGAGAAGGCAGGACGATGAGCATCCGGGCAAAAATTGAAGCAGTGATTTACGCAGCCGAAGAGCCGGTTACGCTGGCCCAACTGGCCGGGCTGCTGGGCGAAGACGCTGAGGCAGCACTTGAGGCCGAGCAGCAATACAAGCAGAATCCAGAGCACGATGCGCCAGTCATCAACTCCGAGCGCGCCATCGGTCGCAGCGACGCATCCGCCGACGGCCACGATGCGGCAGTTATCGATCCCGAAGTACCCCCCACCGGGGCAGAAGCACCAGCCGAAGGCGAGCTGGATGAGACTGTCGCCCAGGGAGACGGTGCCAGTGGTACGGAGCTTTTTGCCGATGAGGCAGCGCGGGAAAAGCGCGCGGCCCGGGAGAAAGACCGTCGCATCCGCGATTATCTGCGCCGCGAAGCCGACGCGCTGATCGCCGAATACCAGGAGACGGACCGGGGCATGGAGATTCGCGAAGTAGCCGGGGGCTATCGCATGTCTACCAAGCCCGAGTATCACGATGCCGTGCGTGGCTTTGTGAAGAGCCTGAAACCGCCGATGAAGCTGACGCTGCAGGCGTTGGAGACACTGGCCGTCATCGCCTACAAGCAACCGGTCACCGCGCCGGAGATATCAGAGATACGCGGCGTGGATTCAAGCGGCGTGCTGGGCAGCCTGATCAGCCGCAAGCTGATCACCACTGCCGGGCGCAAACAGGTGATTGGCCGCCCCATTCTGTACAAGACCACCAAAGACTTTCTGCTGCGCTTTGGCCTGAAGGACGTGGCCGAGCTGCCGAGCATCGAAGAATTTGAGAAGATGGCCGGCGCGCTCGCAGAGCAGGATGCGTTGCCCATTGTGGACGAAACCGCAGCCGCAACGGAACTGGAAACCACCGAGTCTGCTGCAGAAGAAGCAGCGGATGCCATTGCAAGCATCGAGTCGCACATAGAACGGTTCGAAGATGAATAGCAAAATCAATCCGACCAACGCACGTCCGGGCGAAGGCGACCGCCTGCAGAAGATCATCGCGCAGGCAGGTATCGTATCGCGCCGCAAGGCCGAAGAGTTCATCACCGCCGGCCGGGTACAAGTCAACGGCAAGATCGTCACCGAATTGGGCACTCGCGCAGACATCACCAAGGACCACATCCGCGTGGATGGCAAGCTGTTGCAAGGGCCGGAGAAGCAGCGCTACTACATGCTGAACAAGCCCCGGGGATATGTGACCACGGTGAGCGATCCGGAGCACCGGCCCACGGTGATGGATCTGCTGCTGAACGCCAGCACAGGCCCGCGCGTCCGCGTATACCCGGTTGGCCGACTGGATTACCTGAGCGAAGGCCTGCTGCTGATGACCAACGACGGCGAGCTCGCCAACCGGCTGAGCAAGGCTGCTGCAGGCGTAGAGAAAACCTACCTCGTCAAGGTAAGCGGAAGCCCTAGCCCCAATGCGCTCAATCAATTGCGCCATGGCATCATGATCGACCGCGGACGCCAGGACGAAATTCGCAGTGGGCGCCGCGACCGCATCATGACGGCTCCGGCCAAAGTGCGGGCGGTGCGCGAGGGGGATAACCCCTGGTATGAGGTCACCCTCATCGAGGGCCGCAACCGCCAGCTCCGCAAAATGTTTGAGGAGATTGGCCACCACGTGGAGAAGATCCGGCGTATTGGCTACGGCGCACTGGTGCTGGACGTGCCTCCGGGCGAGTTCCGCGAACTGACTCCCGGCGAAGTGACTGCGCTGGACCGCGCGGCCAAGGGCCGTTCGGTGCAGGCCAAGGCGAAGAAACCCGTCTTTGCCAAGCTGAAGACACCTACGGTTGCCAAGGGAAGAAAGCCGGCGAAGTAGACTGTCCGCCAGGTACCCCTCCCCCTGATTCCCAGAATGACTGAAGATCTGCCAAAGGCTCTGTTCGCCGATAGTTATCGGGCTGCGGCATAACCAAATTTTAATCGTCAAAAATGTAGACAAGTGTAGGTGCCAGAGCATCGTATATCTGCGGCACACAGAGTACCGGTGCGGCACAGGAGGGGTGTAGAAGTGGCAATTGAAAAAGCGACATTTGGAGCAGGATGTTTTTGGGGTGTTGAAGTCAAGTTCGGACAGGTTCCGGGTGTTCTGGAGATAGCTGTCGGCTATGAAGGCGGCGAGCTCGAGCATCCAACGTACAAGGAAGTCTGTACCGACCGTACAGGACATGCAGAAGTAGTGGAGATGAGCTTTGACCCGGCACGCGTGTCGTATGAGCAACTGCTGGACCTGTTCTTCGAGTCACACGATCCCACTCAGTTGAACCGGCAAGGACCCGACTTTGGAACACAGTATCGCAGCGTAGTCTTCTATCACTCTGACGCGCAGCGCACCGCAGCGGAGAAGAAGATCGAAGAGCTCAAGGTAGAGGGCCGTTTCTCAAAGCCGATCGTGACCAAAGTGGTTCCGGCAGAGACCTTCTGGAAGGCCGAGGAGTATCACCAGAAGTACCTGGAGAAGCGCGGCATGGCGACCTGCCACATCTAGGGTGTTGCGCAGTGACAGATCGAATTAGCTCAACAACAAACATAAGCGCCCCGGTTTCGACCGGGGCGCTTATGTTTTGCACTTGTAAGCTATTGGCAATGCAGGTGCGACGCGTATCGCAGCACAACCGCGCCAATACTGTGGTAAACTGGATTTGCGTTTGGGAATGAAGGTTTCTGAATGCACAGCTTCGCAGGCAAGGACTCCGATGGATTCGGGTCTGGCCAGGGACTGCGAAAGCTCTTCCCCACCGCATAACGCGTTGGTTGCTCTGGCTCGATGGAAGGTAACGTCCTTTCTCGCCTGCAGCAGCACAAGCTCCACCAAAGCCGTGCTGATTGAATGGAATCCATAGTGCAAATACTGCGCTCCTGCACATCTGAATCGCTATAGAACCGCATTTGCAACATTGAGGATTACTTTTGACACACGCAAATCACGACGGAAATACCGCCGTTCTCGAAACACCCAAGAGCAAGACCGCCGCTACCGGCAAGCTTTTTACTGATTTCAACATCTCTTCGATGTTGCAGAACCGTCTGGCAACAGCCGGCTTTGTAACCCCCACCCCTGTCCAGGCCGGCGCGATTCCTCCGGGCCTGGAAGGCCATGACGTGCTCGCCACCGCCTCAACCGGCACGGGCAAAACCCTGAGCTTCCTGATTCCGCTGATTGAGCTGATGGACGCTCATGCTGCAGCGCGCCAGGGACAGGCCAAGACTAAGCCGGTCATCCAGTCACTCATTCTGCTGCCGACGCGCGAGCTCGCCATGCAGGTGATCGACGTCTACTCCAAGCTGCTACCCAGCGCGAAGCATGATTCCGCGCTGATCGTTGGCGGCCTGTCAGAGGGCACGCAGCTCTCACAGATCCGCAAGGGCGTACGCCTGGTGGTTGCTACCCCCGGACGGCTGGAAGATTTTCTGCGCCGCCGCGAGATCAACCTCTCAAACGTGGAGATGCTGGTACTCGACGAAGTGGACCGCATGCTGGATATGGGCTTCCTGCCCTCCATCCGCCGCATCGTGGGCGCGCTTCCGCGTGACCGCCAGACACTCTGCTACTCCGCCACGCTGGATGCGAATGTGCGCGAGATCGTTCGCGACTATGTGAAGAATCCCGTGCGCATTGAGATCGGTTCCGTACTGAAGCCGAGCGACCACGTAGAACTTCGCGGCTATCACGTGACCAGCGACAAAAAGATTGGCCTGCTGGAGCACCTGCTGAATACGGAAGAAGGCACGTACCTGGTTTTCTCCCGCACCAAGCATGGCGCGGACCGCATTGCACGCCGCCTGGAAAAGAACGGCCACGACGTCACGGTAATTCACGGTGACCGCTCGCAGTCGCAGCGCACAGCCGCACTCTCCAGCTTTGCCAAAGGCAAGCACCGCATTCTCGTCGCAACCGACGTGGCGGCGCGCGGCATTGACGTGCAGCACATTGCGCACGTGGTGAACTACGATCTGCCCGGCTCCACTGAGGACTTCGTTCACCGCATCGGCCGCACCGGCCGCGCGGCAGACCGCGGCGTAGCGACAACCTTCGTGCTTCCGCAGGAGCGTTCTGACGTGAAGCGCATGGAGCGCGAGCTGAAGTCGCAGTTTGACTGGCGCGAAGTTGATTCCTCCATCAAGAAGGAAGAGCGCAATGCGCCGATCGATACACGCAAGGTAGATAACCTGCTGAGCATGGAGACGCGGAGCTGGAAGAGCGGCGATGCGGCACCGGCAGCACAGAAGCCCGGCGGCATTGGCGAGAATGAAGGACCGAAGCGCCAGGGCAGCGGATTCGGCAAGCGCAGCGGCGGCTTCGGCGGCGGCGGTAATCGCAGTGGTGGCGGCGGAAGCCGTTTTGGCCGCTCGAACAGCAGCCGTTCGGCAGGTGCAACCCACCGCACCGGTTCGCGCGGCCGCTAAGTGAGCCAGGGCATACGTCAAAAAACAGCGCGCAACAAGCCTGTGATGTGTGCCCTGTACATTATTTGCAAGCCGATTCAGTAGCAGCAAAATTCAGAAGCAGAGAGAACCATGATTTCAGTCAGCAACGTAAGCATGCGCTACGGCGCAAAAATTTTGTTCGAAGATGTATCCACAACGTTCACCGATGGGCGCCGCTATGGCCTGACGGGACCGAACGGTGCGGGCAAGTCTACGTTCATGAAGGTCCTGACCGGTGAACTGGACGCGCAGAAGGGCACCGTAGTGCGTCCGAAGAAATTCGGCGTGCTGCGCCAGGACCAGTTTGCCTTTGACGCGTTCCGCGTGATCGACACCGTCATCATGGGCAACAAAGGCCTGTGGGCAGCACTGGAAGAGCGTGAGCTGATCTACAACAAGGCCGAACTGACGGACGAAGACGGCATTCGCCTGGGCGAGCTGGAAGGCATTGTGGGCGATGAAGACGGCTATGAGGCTGAAGCCAACGCCGCAATCCTGCTGCAGGGCCTGGATATTCCGGACGAGATCCACGAGCGCAAGATGGGCGAACTGCAGGGCGGGCAAAAGGTTCGCATTCTGCTGGCGCAGGCGCTGTTTGGCAATCCGGAGGCGTTGCTGCTGGATGAGCCAACGAACCATCTTGATCTGGAATCGATTCACTGGCTGCAGGAGTTTCTAAATCACTTCGAAGGCACGCTGATCACGGTTTCGCATGACCGCCATTTTCTGAATAATGTGTGCACACACATTGCCGATATCGATTACGAGACGATCATCACCTATAACGGCGGGTACGACGACATGGTGCTGCAGAAGACCGCAGTGCGTTCGCGCCTGGAGTCACAGAACGAGCAGCGCGAGAAAAAAATCGAACAGCTCAATGACTTCATTGCGCGCTTCAGTGCAGGCACACGTTCCAGCCAGGTGAATTCGCGTAAGAAGGAAGTGGAGCGGCTGCAAACGACAGAGCTGGCACGCTCCAACATCGCGCGCCCGTACATTCGTTTTGAGCAACTGCGGCCCTCGGGCAAGCACGTGCTTGAGTTTGAAGGCGTAAGCAAGAGCTACGGCGATCACGATGTGATCAAAGACTTCTCCGCAGCGCTGGTGCGCGGCGAGAAGGTCTGCCTGACGGGACGTAACGGACTGGGCAAGACGACTCTGCTGAAAGCGCTGCTGGCTAACGGACCGGGCGTGGAAGATGCTGACGTTTCCATCGACGCAGGCAAGGTGAAGTGGGGACACGAGGCGCAGGTCGGGTACTTCGCACAGGACCACACGGGTTCCATTCCCAAGGGCACAACCGCCGCGGAATGGCTGCACTCGTATGATCCGCAGGCGACCAAGGAAGATATCCGCGGCATTCTGGGCCAAATGCTTTTCAAGGGCGAAGAGGGCGAAAAGAAGACGGAAGCTCTCTCCGGCGGTGAAGCGGCACGGCTGCTCTTCTGCAAGCTGATGCTGCAGAAGCCGAATATCCTGGTGCTGGATGAGCCGACGAACCATCTTGATCTGGAGAGCATCAATGCGGTGAATATTGCGCTGCAGAAGTTTGAAGGCACGGTCTTCCTGGTAACCCACGATGAAGACCTGCTGGACGAAGTGGGCACGCGCATATGGCACTTCAGCGCAAACGGCATAGAAGATCACAAGGGTCCGTACGCCGAATTTCTTTCGGCAAATGGTTTGAGCACGAGCGTGCGCGGCTAATGCGCATTCCTGAAGAGCCATTACCGCAGCGGGTGGATCGCACAGCAAAGAACGTGCTGGGCGGTCCGCTGGAATTTTGCAGCGTCGATCCCCTGACCGGGTTTTACCGCACGGGCTGCTGTGAAACCGGCGCAGAGGATGTGGGCCTGCACACTGTGTGCATCATCGTGGATGAGGTTTTCCTGGCCGCATCAAAAGCTGCCGGCAACGACCTCACCACATCGACCGAGAATTTTCAGGGTCTGCAAGCCGGCGATCGCTGGTGCCTGTGCGCAACCCGCTGGCGCCAGGCGTATGAACAGGGCTTCGCACCGCGAGTGATTCTTGCGGCTACGCATGAGGCAACTTTGGAGATCGTGCCGCTGCGCATCCTGCTTGCGTTTGCCGTGACCACAGAGCGCCCCAACTGAAAATATCGACGAAGGCAGCAGATTGGCCTTTAGATTCCGCCATCTTTGCACTGCTTTCATCACGCGGTCATAAGAAATTAATATGCACCACATAAAAAAATAATGCGGCGAGTAAAGTCCTCGTTTTCCGCTTGACTCTGCACGTTTACTGCCCGAGTCTAGATACATCACAACAATTATTGCCTGAGCCGAAGCGATACATCCGTATCGGCATCGCTATCTTCAATTTTGGTCCTAACCAAGCAGAGCAATATACCCGACATGTCCCAACTCAACCCCTCTGAGGCCAGCACAATGACAGGTTCCTGTTCCGTCTTTCAAAAACTATGTTGTATCGTGGCACTGTTCGCGCTGGCACTACTGCCTGCGGCGGCGCAGACCGCCGCAACCGGCACCATCAATGGCACGGTGACAGACGCATCCGGCGCCTCCATTCCCAATGCCGCCGTCATCATCAAGAACACGGATACCGGCGCGGTTCACAATGTGGTGGCGAAGGGAGACGGCAGCTATGCCCTGCCATTCCTGCAGTCCGGCCACTATGAGGTCATTACCAGCGCAACCAACTTCGGGACGCTGGACCACAAGGGGCTGACACTAACGGTCGGCCAGACGCTGACGGTGAATGCGACGCTCGCAGCTGCCAGCGTCTCTACCGAAGTGGTGGTGACGAACGACGCTCCGCTGATCGATACCCAGAAGGTTGAATCGTCGCAGACGGTGACATCAGAGTACATCTCGAATCTTCCTGTCAATGGACGCCGCTGGGACAATTTTGTGCTGCTGACGCCGAACGTGGCGCCTGATGGCACGAGCGGCCTGGTGAGCTATCGCGGCATCTCCGGCCTCTACAACAGCAATATGGTGGACGGCCTGAGCAACCAGCAGGCGCTGTTCAACGAAGCGCGCGGCCGTTCGCTGGGCGCGCCGTATGTGTATTCGCAGGACTCGATCAAGGAGTTCCAGTCCACGGTCTCGGGGTACTCGGCTGAGTTCGGCGGCGCTGCCGGCGGCGTGGTGAACGCCATCACCAAGTCCGGCACCAATGCGGTTCACGGCGACCTGTTCTACATGTTGCGCTATCCGACGCTGAATGCGCTGGATCCGTATTCGAAGTGGAGCGCACTGCACAACGGCGGCAATCCGGCACTGCTGACACAGACAGTCCACCAGCAGCAGCAGTTCGGCGGCAGCGTGGGCGGTCCGATCATCACGGACAAGCTTTTCTACTTCTTCACCTATGACGGCTTCCGCCGTGTGAACCCGATTCTGTATACGAGCAGCACTTCAGCGGCAGCGCTGCAGGCATACGCGACACCCTCATCGTCAGCCACGTGTCTCTCGCCGCTCACTCAGGCACAGTGCCTTGCAGCAGCAAACTTCCTTATCGGCGAGACCACGGGCGCATATCCACGCAACACCAAGCAGGACATCTTCTTCCCCAAGCTGGACTATCAGCCAACGTCAAAGGACCACATCCAGACCAGCTTCCTGTGGCAGGACTTCCACCTGCCGAACGGTTATAACACCTCTCCGACGGCAAATAACAGCGGTATCCAGGCCAACGGCACGGTGAATTTCCATGAGCGTTTCTACATTGCCACATGGGACCGCGTGCTGAGTGCAACGACAGCTAATTCACTGCGTTTCCAGTGGGCGCGCGACCTTGAAACTTCTACCGCTAATGGGCCTGGACCAGCAGCCAGCCTTACCAACATTGGCGCATACGGCGAAGGTATTGCCATTCCCCGCGAAGCAGAGCCGGATGAGCACCGCTGGGAGATCTTTGACGTGATCTCACAGACGCGCGGCAAGCACACGCTGAAGGCGGGCGTGGATCTGAACTTCATCCACGAGATCATGATCAACCTGTTCCAGGGCAACGGAAACTACAGCTACAGCGGCAGCAATACCGCAGCCTTTGGCAACTGGGTACAGGACGTTTACAACGTGAACGGCGGCCTGCACTATACCAGCTTTACGCAGGTGGTCGACCCGATCACCGGCCAGGGCAAGGATGACTTCTGGAGCAAGAACCTGGCGGCATTTGCCGAGGATTCCTGGAAGGTACTGCCGAAGCTGACGTTGAACATTGGCGTCCGCTACGACACCCAACTGGTACCGCAGCCACCGCAGCCGCTGACAACAACAAACGGCACCCCGGATCCGTATGCAGCCAGCTTCACCACGAAGATCAACACCAACTACAAGATGTTCCAGCCACGCATCGGCTTCGCGTGGAATCCGCTGCCGGGCACGGTACTCCGCGGCGGCTACGGCATCTTCTACGGCCTGGCGCCGCTGAGCTCGTACTACAACGTACGCGTGGAGAACGGCGTCTTTCAGAAGCAGTACAACTTTAATCCTATCGGCGGAGCGGGCGGCACCTATCCCTATGCAGCACTGGCCGGCCTGAATGTTCTATTCACACCGCCGGGACTGCCGCTGGCCGCACCATTCGCCGGCGCACACACACCGACGGCAGTGGGCCTGCCCGTAGCCAATGCGTCGCTGAGCCCGCACGGCATGTCGCCGAACTTCACCGTGCCCTATACGCACTCGTGGGACCTGGCGGTGGAGCAGCAGCTAACGCCAAGCACCTCACTGACACTCTCGTACGTGGGGACGCGAGGGATGCGCCTGCCCTACTCGATTGACGTGAATGTCCCGCTCTACACGGGCTCAACCCGTACCTATGACGTAGTGAACGCGTCTGGCGTGACTACATCCACGGTGACGGTTCCCTTCTATCCGTCGACCGGCACCAAGCCGGATGCAAACCTGGGGAACTTCTCCGTGGTCTACAGTGGCCTGAACACCTGGTACCACGCCGGCACCATTACGCTGAACCAGAAGATGAAGTACGGCTTCTCGGCACTGCTGAACTACACCTGGGCGCACAACACCGACACCGGGCAGACGACCGGCGGCGGCAACGGCGTGAACAGCGGCGGCGGCGCCTTCTTCGGCACGGACCCGATCCTGGACCCGTACAACATCAAGGAGAAGTACTCCAATCCAGCCATCAACATGACACGTGAGGCCGCGCGGTCTGATTTGGACATGCGCGAACGGTTCGTAGGCAGCATCATCTACCAGTCCAACTTCCACTTCAGCAACGGGCTGGCACGCTATGCGGCCAATGGCTGGGTGATATCCGGCACGGCAACCGAGAACACCGGTTTCCCGTTCACGGCGATCACGTCTGGCAACCCCGGCTCCTGCACCCTGCCAACTACGACGCTTGTTAGCGGTGTGCCAGTGACCACCGGTTGCACCACTGTCGCCCTTGCACCGTTTGACGGCGGCGCGACTGGCGGCGCGGACAACACCAACAACTCCGGTTCCGGTACGATTGCCCGCGCGCCGCATGTGAAGCGCAACGGCTACTCCGGCCCCGGCATCCACAACATCGACTTCCGCATTGGACGCGACTTCCCGGTCTTCAAGACGATGAAGCTCCAGTTGCAGGGCGAGGCGTTCAACCTGCTCAACCACCGCAATGGTCTGGGCGTAGCGAACACGGGCTTTGCGTTCTTCAACCCCAGCGATGCGGCGAGCAGTGTGACAACCTGCCCGCTTTCAAGCCATACCAACACCTGTATTGCACCGTATGCTTCAGCGCCGGCCTTCGGGCAAATCAATAGCACCAGCGGCACGCTGTATGGCGCACGTCAACTACAGGTCACAGCGAAGCTGTTCTTCTAAAACCGCGGACGCACAATGCGCCTGCACGATCAAAGGCGGTCCTGGCAAATGCCGGGGCCGTCTTTTTTCATTGCTGACACAACTATCGTAAGGTGCGCGAACACCATCCGGCGCAAGAACTGCCAGCCGGGCAAGTTGTTTTAGAAATGGAGGGGAAAATGGTGCGCCCGAGAGGATTCGAACCTCTGGCCTACAGCTTCGGAGGCTGCCGCTCTATCCAGCTGAGCTACGGGCGCACGTTATAAAACAATCACATACCTATGTCCCGATCCTCACGCAGTGCCAGAATCGAGCCGAATTACGGCTGATTTTGAGGGGATGCGTATGACGAGAGACCAGGACACGCATGGAGTAATCATACCAGAGGGGATCGATCAGGAAGGTCCACAGATTGCGTGGAGATGACGTGTGGGAGCGGCGCTAGCGTGCCTGCGGAAAGATGAAGCAGGAGAAGTTCAAGGTCGCCGATTACCCCACGGAGAAGGTCTTATGTAAACATCTGGGCCCTTCGATTCGCCTCCTCAATCGAAGGGGGAGTGACAAGTCGCAGTGGAGCCCGAACGAGCAGTGCCGTTCTGACGCCGAGGATGTGGTGAACATTGTCTTCGGCTCCATTGTGGAAGCGCTCCGCAATGGAGAGATGGTGAGTTTGCCGATTGGCACCTTTGAAGTACAGGAACGCAAACGGCGAAAGAAGATCGAGTTCACGCCGGACGAAGAGATATTCATTAAGCTGAATGAGCCAGCGACCAGCCCGTGGCAGACCGGGCTGCCATGCCCCGTCCCGCGGAAGAAAAGATCAGGAAGTTCAAGAGATACCCCCGGGAGCAACAACTGAAGCAGATGGCCTGCGACTTAGGGCGTGACGATTACGGTGAGGGTCGTGCTCTGGGTACTGTTTGAACTGCTGCTGCCTGCTGTGGCGATGGCTGTGGCGGTGATCGTGATGTTGTCAGTTCCGACGGGTGTCACGAAGGATGCGTGGCCCCATCCGCAGCCGGTGAGCGCGGAGAAGGAGCACGCCATGATCGCCAGCATGAGCAAGGGCCGCAGGCTGCGTGAGAGCTTCCGGCGACGAACGGCGACAAAGCCAGCGAGCAAGAGCGCCGGAAACCAGAGAAGATTTTGCTTCGCGGCGGTGGGCGCATCGTGTGCGTTCAATGTGTAGACCTGCAACTGCGATGTCTGCACGGCATTGTTGCCGGTGAAGGTGATGGTGCCAGGCACGAAGGTACAGCTCGAGAATATTGGGAGGCCGCTGCAGGCCAGCGAGAGCGTGCCCTGATAGTTGCCCACCGGGGTGAAGGTGAGTGTGGCCGCGCCGGAGCTGCCCTGGACGATGGATAGGCTGTTGGGGTTGACAGCAACGGTGAAGCTCGGGATGACAACGACTTCGTTGAAGGCGGCGGAGGTGGCGGCATTGAAGTTCGCGTCTCCCTGGTAGACCGCGGTAATCGAATGCGTGGCCGCGGTGGTGAAGGTTGTGGTGAATGTGGCGATGCCAGAGGTAAGCGTACTGGCGCCGAGCACTGTGCCACCGTCGAGGAACTGAACGGTTCCGGTGGGCGTACCGGAGCTGCCTATGCCGGCATCGGTTACGGCGACGGTGAAGGTGGTGCTGATACCCGTTCCCACGCCGGTCGTGGTGGGCGTGGTCTGGGTCAAGGCGACGGCAACAGAAGCCTTGCTGATGGTCAAGGTGCCGTTGTTGAGGATCACGGTGTAATCCAGAATGTTAGTGCCGGTCACGGCAGGCACAATTGCAACGGTTCCGGCTGGTGTAGTGGAGAGAGCCGTGCTGGTGGCCGTCGCAGTGAAGGTATCCGCCCCTTGCTGACCGGTGTAGGTCGCGGTGAATGGCGGGTTTGCTGCTCCGTAGACCCGGGTCACGCTGATAGCAGTTACGGTAAGCGTGCTGTTGGTGATGGTGAAGACAGCCGGTGTTTTGGTGATGCTGTAATTCGCCAGGCGTGAGTTGAGATCATTCAGGCTGGGCGTGACGGTATAGGTCCCAATGGGTGAGGCGACGGTGGCGTTGGTGGTGTAACTCGCAGTGATGCCGTCAGCACCGACAATGCCAGTGAGCGTGCCAGAGAGCGTGGGCAGCGGGCCGCCGTAAGCCATGGATGCTGTATTCGCTGTGACGGTGAGCGGCGCCTGCGCGACCGTGATGGTCTGCTGCAGCGGCGTGGCGGCGTTGTAGTTGCCATTGCCGACCTGAGCAGCCGTGATGATGACGCTACCTGAACCGGTGATGGTTAGTGTGGAACCGGAGAGTGTGGCCGGGCCGGTGACCGTGTAGGTGACGGCAAGAGCGGAGTTGGATGTGGATGCGAGCGTGATGGGTGCGACTCCGTAGGTGACGTTTGCAGGTACTGTTGGGAAGATCAGCGTCTGCGCAGACTTGGTGATGGTGAGGACAGCGGGTGTGTTGGTCACGGCGTAATTGCCGAGTTTGGAATTCGAGTCCACCAGGGTTGCGGTAATGGAGTAGATGCCGCCAGCAGCCGAGGTGGGTGTGGCCGTGGTGGTGTAGGTTGCGGTGATGCCATCGCCGTTGATGACGCCGTTGAGAGTGCCCGTGAAGGGCGCGAAGGCTACGCCGTAGATGCTGGTGGCTGCATTGACGGTGACGGAGATGGCGGCTTTGGCGATGACAAGAGAGCCGGTGGCAGCTCCCTGATAGGCCGGGTCAACCACCGTTGCCGTGACGCCGTAAGTTCCGGCGGCAGTGGGCGGACCGGAGAGCGTCGTTACTCCCGATGTGTAGGTGTAAGTAATGCTGGCAACCGTGACCGGCGCGCTGCTGGAGGTGATAGCGGTAGTGGCGGTGGCAGAGAGCGCGTTGCCGTTATACGTCGGCGCGAGATTGGCGAGCGTAACAGTGACGGGAATCTTGCCGACCAGGATGATGACGGGGGCGGGCGCCGAAGTGCCGGTGATATTGGTGGCGGTGTAGGTGAAGCTGTCCGTGCCGGTGTATCCGGTAGTGGGCGTGTAGGAGATGGCCACGCCGCTGGCGGTGGCCGTACCGTGCGATGGAGCAGTTGCTACCGCGACAGAAGTGCTTGCGCCACCGGTGAGATTCAGCGGGACGGAGTTGTTCGTCGAGTTGAATAGGACCGAGGTGCTGACGGCTCCGGCAACGGGAACGGCAGAGTTGAGAGTGAGAGTGTAGGCGCGGGTGGTATTGAAGGGACCGGTGCCGCTGGAGCTGTCGACCGACTTGATGGTGACATTGAAGGCTGCGGGTGTGACGGTGCTGGTACCAGAGATGAGTCCGGTGGAACTGAGAGTAATGCCGGTTGGGAGCGCCCCACTGGTGATGCTGTAAGTGTAGGGTGCGGTGCCGCCGGTGGTGGAGAGTTGCTGCGCGTAGGCGATGGCGTCTGCCGCGACGGGAAGCGTGACCTGAACGATGGTGAGTGTGGGCGCAGCGATGGTGACGGAGTAAGACTGCGTGCCGCTGTAAGGGCCGGCACCGGTAGAGGAATCTGTTGCTTTCACTGTGAAGTTGAAGGTGCCGCCTGCGGTGGGTATGCCGCTAAGTACGCCGGTGGCGGAGAGTGTGAGCCCAGCGGGTAATGCGCCAGTGGCAATGGAGTAATTAAAGGGCGAGGTTCCACCGCTCGCAGTGAAGGTCTGTGAGAACGGCACTGCCAAGTTGGGAGCGGAGAAGGAAGCAGGCGCGACGACAACTGTAGGCGGCGCGACGGTAAATGACATCGGGAAGCTGGCCGAGAACGGAGCGCCGGTGCCGGTACTGGAGTCTGTGACCTTGAGGGTGAAGCTGTAGCTGCCGCCGGAGGTGGGAGTGCCGGAGAGAACGCCGGTGGTGGTGTTCAGGTTGAGACCCGTGGGCAGCGTGCCACTGGAGAGGGCGAAGGTGTACGGCGAGGTACCGCCGCTGGCCGAGATTGTCTGCGTGGTTGCAATACCGACCGTTGCAGCGACAAAAGTTGCAGGGCTCACACTGACCGACGGTGCGTTCACGATGAGTACCACCGTGGTTGTGCTGCTATAGGGGCCGCTGCCCGTCGCGCTGTCGGCTGCCTTCACCGTGATGCTGAACGAACCCGCCGAGGTCGGTGTTCCTGAAAGAACACCAGCGCTGGAGAGAGTGATACCCGCCGGAAGCGTACTGATGGTGGTGAAGTTGTACGGCGAGGTGCCGCCGCTGGCAGCGAAAGCCTGCGAGTAAGCGCTGGCGATGGTGGCTGTCGGCACAGTGCCCGGAGTAATCGTGATGGTTGCTGCCGCGATGGTGACTGCATAGGCGCGTGATGCGGTGTACGGTCCGTTCCCTGTCGTCGAGTCTGTCGCAGTGATGGAGAAGTTCACAGCGCCGCCAGCCGTGGGCGTGCCGGAGAGCGAGCCCGTGAGCGAATTGAGCGTAACACCAGCAGGCAGGACTCCCGAAGAGACGCTATAGGAATAGGCGGCGGTGCCACCGGTGGCAGAGACGGTCTGCGTGTAAGCCGTTCCCGCCGTGCCATTGGGGAGTGTCGCGGGACTCAACGCGACCGTTGGTGCCGCGATCACAAGAGTGAATGACTGCGATCCGCTGTAGGGTCCGGCTCCGGTGGTGGAGTCGGTTGTCTTCACTGTGAAGTTGAAGCTACCGGAGGCAGCCGGCGTGCCCGTGAGCACACCGGCGCTTGAGAGCGTGACACCCGCCGGGAGCGTGCCGCTCGAGATGGCGAAGCTATACGGCGATGTGCCGCCGCTTGCCGCGATGCTCTGTGTGTAGGCCGATGCTACTGTTCCACCTGGAAGCGTGGAGGTTGTGATTGTCACCGCGGGTACTGCAACTGTAAAGCTGTAAGCCTGGGTGCCATTGAACGGCGCTCCGGCGCCGGTGCTGGAATCCGTCGCCTTGACGGTGAAGCCTGCGATACCACCAGCAGTCGGTGTGCCGGTGATTGCTCCCGTTGCGCTATTGATCGACAGGCCAGCAGGAAGTGCGCCCGATGAAATGCTGAAGGTGTACGGAGCAAGGCCGCCGGTTGCACCCACTGACTGCGAGTAGGCGGCTGCCACCGTGGGCGAAGTCAAACTGGATGGCGTAACGACGATGCTGACAGCACTGAGCGTGAGCGAGTAGGCGTGTGAGTCCAGGTATGGACCGGTTCCGGTGCTGGAATCAGTTGCGGTGATGGTGAAGCTGTACGGTCCACTGACCGTGGGCAGGCCGGAGATGGTACCGGAGGTGGTGAGGGTAAGGCCAGCCGGCAAGGAACCTGCGGTGATCGCGAAGGTGTAAGGCAAAGTGCCGCCTGAAGCGGCGAGCGCCTGCGAGTAAGTGACACCGACGACAGGCGTGGGAATGGTGGAGGGACTCACTGCCACCGTGGGCGCAGAGAGAGTGAGTGAATATGCCTGCGTCCCGCTGAATGGCGAACCGGTACCGGTGCTGGAATCGGTTGCCTTGATGGAGAAGCTGAACGTGCCTCCCGCTGTGGGTGTGCCGGTGATGGCGCCGGTGGATGTATTCAGCGTGAGACCTGCAGGTAATGTGCCGCTGGAGACTGTGTAGATGTAGGGCGAGGTGCCGCCGGAGGAGACGATGGTTTGCGAATACGCGACGCCGACGGTAGGCGCAGTGAGTGTGGAGGGGGAGATGTTGACAGTCGCCGAAACAACAGTAATGGAATAAGACTGGGTTCCGCTGAAGGGTGCGCCGGTCCCGGTGGATGAGTCAGTGGAGCGGATGGTGAACGTGGCCGCGCCACCTGCGGTGGCTGTGCCGGTGATGGCACCGGTGGATGTATTCAGCGTGAGACCTACAGGTAATGTGCCGCTGGAGACGGCGAAGGTGTAGGGAGCGGTGCCACTGGTGGCGCTGACAATTTGTGAGTACGCGACGCCGACTGCGGGTGCACTCAGGATTGAAGGCGAAACGATGACGGCGGGTGCGTTGATGGTCAGGGCATAAGCCTGTGTGCCGTTGAAGGGTGCAGAGGTGCCAGTGGAGGAATCAGTCGCCTTGACGGTGAAGTTGAATGTGCCTGCGGCGGTGGGCGTGCCAGAGATAAGACCGGCGGTGCTGAGCGTGATGCCAGCAGGAAGAGTCCCGCTGGAAATCGTGAAGTTGTACGAGGCAGTGCCGCCAACAGCGGTCATTGCCTGCGAATAGGACGAGGCGATGACGCCTGCGGTGAGGGTGGACGGCGTGAGCGTAATGGTGGGTGCGCCGACGGTGAAGGTGTAGGACTGCGTTCCGTTATACGGGCCGGTACCAGCTGTTGCGTCGGTTGCCTTGAGCGTGAAGGTGAAACTGCCGCCAGCAGTGGGCGTTCCGGAGAGCAGACCGGCGGTGGTGAGTGTGAGGCCTGCGGGAAGCGCGCCGCTGAAAAGGGTGAAGCTATATGGCGAGGTGCCGCCACTGGCAGTAATGCTCTGCGAGTAGACGGATCCGACTGAGGGTGCAGGAAGCGCGCTCTGCCCGATGGTGACCGTCGCAGCGCCGACGGAGAATACGTACGCCTGGGTGCTGCTGAAAGGCGCGCCGGTGCCGGTCGAGGAGTCGCTTGCCTTTACGGTGAAGTTGAAGCTGCCGGCGGTCGTGGGGGTTCCGGTGATGCCGCCAGTGGATGAATTGAGAGCGAGCCCTGCGGGCAGAGTGCCTACAAAGATGGAGTAGGTGTAGGGCGACGTGCCGCCCGTTGCAGTGATGGATTGACTGTAAGCTGCACCAGCAGTTGCGGCGGCAAGAGACACAGGCGAGATGCCGACGACCGGTGCATTGACGGTGAAGGAATAGGCACGCGATCCGGTGAAGGGGCCGGTGCCGGAGCTGGAATCGGTTGCGGTGATAGTGAAGTTGAAGCTGCCAGCGGCAGTCGGCGTTCCGGAGAGCGAACCAGTAGCAGAGAGCGAAATGCCTGCAGGCAATGCACCGGATGTAACGGCGTAGGCGTAAGGAGCCGTGCCACCGCTCGCAAGAATGCTCTGCGAGTAGGTGGAAGCGACTGTTCCGGCGGACACCGTCGCCGGAGCGATGGAGACGGTGGGCGCGGCAATGCTGATCGAGTACGATCGCGAGCCTGTGAACGGTGAGCCTGTACCGGTGCTGGAGTCTGTGGCAGTGACAGTAACGTTTGCCGTGCCACCTGCAGTTGGTGTTCCGGCCAGCAACCCTGCGCTGCTAAGGGTAATGCCAGCAGGCAGCGAACCAGCTGTGACAGCGTATGTGTAAGGCGATGTGCCGCCGCTCGCGGATAGGCTCTGCGAATAGGCAGCAGCTACGGTGCCTGCAACGAACGTGGATGGGCCTACCGCGATGGTGGGCGCTGTCACAATGAACGAAAATGAGAACGTGGCGGAATAGGGTGCGCTGGCGCCCGTGCTGCTATCCGTCACTTTGATCGTGAAGTTGTAGCTGCCGGCAGAGGCCGGCGTTCCCGACAGCACTCCGGTGCTTGCGTTAAGAGTAAGGCCGGCAGGCAGCGAACCAGAAGAGATCGCATAGCTATACGGTGCGGTGCCGCCACTGGGCGTAAAGGTCTGTGAGTAGGTAGCTCCCACGGCCGGCGCCGGCGCCGTTGTGGGCAACAACGTCAACGTTGGAGCATTCACAGTGAAGGTGTAGGCCTGTGTGCCGTTGTAGGGACCGGTGCCGGTGCTGGAATCGATTGCCTCGACAGTGAAGTTGAAGCTGCCGACGGCAGTGGGCGTTCCAGAGAGCAGGCCTGCGCTGGTAAACGTGAGACCGGCGGGCAGCGTGCCGGCGCTGATGGAGTAGGTGTACGTGGAGGTGCCGCCGCTGGCGGTGACACTCTGCGAGTAGGCTGCGCCAACGGTGGCTGCCGTAAGCGATGACGGGCCTACTGCAATCGTGGGCGAGCTCACGGTAAGCGAGTACGTCTGTGAGCCGCTGTAGGGACCGCCGTTCGTGATGGAGTCAATCGCCTTGACAGTGAAGTTGAAGCTCCCTCCGGCAGTAGGAGTTCCAGAGAGAAGACCGCTTGCGGTATTCACTGTCACGCCCGCGGGAAGAGTTCCCCCAGAGATGGAGTAAGCGTACGGCGATGTGCCGCCGCTTGCCGTGATGCTCTGCGAATAAGCCGTTGCAACTCTGGTTGGGGCAATGGAGCTGGGAGCAAAAACAAAGACAGGAGCGCTGATGGTCAGCAATCCGTTGGTGAAGCTGAAGTTGTAGTTCGTTGCGGCAAGCGTACCGATTGCGGCGGTGATGGTGTAAGTACCGACTGAGCTGGGCGTGACCGGCGTAGTCGTGAGGGATGCCGCGCCGGTAACAACAGTGGCAGGATCGCTATTGACGTAGCCGGTGATTGCCGCAGTGTAGGCAGGCACAGTTGCGCCAAAGGCAATGGTGGGTGAGGCGGCGGCCACAGTGAGCGACGCTTTGTTGACCACGATGGACTGCGTAACCTGAGTGGCGGCCGTGTAGTTGGTGCTCACTGCCTGGTTCGCTGCGATGGTGATGCTGCCCGCACCGGTGATGGTGAGGATACTGTTGTTCGTTCCGCTGAGAGCGCCTAAGCTGCCGCCGCTGGTGATGCTGAAGGTGACAGCGTTGCCCGAAGCTCCGCCGGTGGCGACGAGCGTGATCGGCGAGACCCCGTAGGTAACCGGCGATGCAGGCGCGGTGAAGAGGATCGTCTGCGAGATCGGCGAAATCGTGAGGGTGCTGGTGGCGCTGGCGGCTACATAGTTTCCTGTCGCCGCGAAACTGGCGGTGATGCCTGCCGCGTAACTGCCAGCGGTGAGCGTGCCGGAGGGCGTGTAGGTGGTGGTGCAGGTACCTGCGGATGTAAGCGTGCAGGTCGTGGAGCTAAAGCTGCCGCCGACTCCGCCTGCGATACCGAATGTGACTACCCCGCCTGTGACGATGCCCTGCGTACCGCTCTCGGTTGCGGTAACCGTGATGCCAGTTGTGGAGGCATACGGAGCAGAGACTGCGCTGACCGTGGACACAGAGGGAGTTGCAAACACAGCCGTACCCGCCAGGTTGATGGTCTGTGTTGGGCTGGTCGAGTTGCCGCTGAACAGGCCCGTGGTTGCAGTGTTGTTGTCCGTCAACACCATTGTGCCAGCCGTTGTACCGCTGGACGGCCCAACCGGCGCAAACTCCAGGCTAATGTTGCAGGCTGCACCGGCGGTTAGAGAGAAGGTTGTGGTGCAATCCGCAGGCGAACCACTGCCGGCAGCCTGCGTGTAGCTGGAAGAAACAATGAGACCCGTGGAAGATGCCGTGAGGGTCGCATTGCCATTATTCGACACCGTCACGGACTGCGCGGCGCTGAGGCTGCCGTCGTTCGTCGAGCTGTACGTTAGCGTAGCTGCTGCTGCGGTCACCTCGCGAATGCGATCGTTGCTCTGATCGGCGATATAGAGATTACCCGCGCCGTCCACTGTGATGCTGGTGGGAAATTGTAACTCTGCGCTGGTCGCCGAGCCGCCGTCTCCCAAAAAGGCAGTGGTGCCGTTGCCCGCCACCGTGGTAATAATCTGCGTGGCAGCCGTCACCTTGCGGATGAGACTGTTGCCGGTATCCGCGATATAGAGATTGCCTGCACCGTCCACTGCTACTGCATTGGGACTAAGTGCTGCGGCAGTCGCCGTGCATCCATCACCGAACGCGTCCGTTGAACCGGTACTACATACCGTGCCGTTGATATTACCCGCTACCGTGGTGATGATGCCTGTCGCCGCAGTCACCTTGCGGATGCGATTGGAGTAATCCGCTATGTATTGATTGCCCGCCCCATCTACCGCTACTCCCTGGGGATTGGATAACTTCGCGCTGTCCGCCGAGGTCGCGTTAATCGCGAGGCAGCCATCGCCTACGGTGTCGGTTTGGGTACCGCCGCCCGCGGGGCAGGCTCCGCTACCCGTAAAGCTATACGTGCCGCCGCCCGCAATGGTCGAGATCGTTCCCGGCGTAAACCCGGCAAGCGCTCCCGTGCCAATGCCGCTGATATAACTCGTACCCAGAACAACTGGCGTGCTGCTGGTCAGCACGATTGCGCCCAGCCGCTGGCCCGGCGCTTCCGGCGTAAAGCTGTATTGCACCGTGCACACCTGGCCGAGCGTGTACGCCGTACCCGTCGCGCAGGTTCCGCCCGTGACGAATGCAAAATCCAGACCAGATACGCCCTGCGTCAGCACGGAAATCGCCCCCAGTGTTCCGGCTGACGTAACGTTTACAAATGCCGTCTGTGTAACGCTGGTCGAACCGACGGCCGTGGTGGGCGCAGTATAGCTGTATGCGGCTGCATTGATGGTTACGGAATCAGAAACCTTTGTGGCTGCAGCGTAGTTTGAGCTTGCTGCCTGATTGGCAGCAACAATAACCGTTCCCGAGCCGGTATAGGTCAGCGTGGAGCCGTTCGTCCCGCTCACAACGCCTGGGCCGCTGGTCACGGAGAAGGTGACTGGATTCCCCGATGGACCTCCGGTTGCGATGAGCGCCACTGCGGTACCAGCAGTAGACGGCGTCGTGGGTTGGGTGAAGGTAATAATCTGCGCGGCTTGAGAGATGGCGAATGGCTGCGAGACTTCTACAGCGGCTGAGTAGTTTGTGCTTCCCGCCTGATCTGCATTAATTTCGCAGCTGCCGGCCGAGATTGCCGTCAGTACACCGATGTTTGTAATGGTGCAGACGCCGGTGGTTGCGGAGGTGAATGTGACTGCATTGCCTGAAGCACCGCCCGTGGCCGTCAGCGTTGTTGTAGTGCCATAAACCTGTGTGCCGGGATTGGCGAAGGTGATGGTCTGCGTGGCCTGTGTCACTGCGAAGCTCTGGGCTACTTCAGTAGCCGCAGTGTAGATGGTGTTTCCCGTCTGATCCGCGTTGATGGTGCAGGTTCCCGCGGTTACGAACGTTAGCGCTCCGCCGGAAGTGATGGTGCAGATGCCTGTCGTAGCGGAGGTGAATGTAACTGCATTGCCTGAAGCGCCGCCCGTGGCCGTCAGCGTTGTTGTAGTGCCATAAATGTGTGTGCCGGGATTGGCGAAGGTGATGGTCTGCGTGGCCTGTGTCACTGCGAAGCTCTGGACTACTTCTGTAGCCGCAGTGTAGCTGGTGTTTCCCGCCTGATCCGCGTTGATGGTGCAGGTTCCCACGGTTACGAACATCAGCGCGCCGCCGGAGGTGATGGTGCAAATGCCGGTGCTAGCGGAGGTGAAGGTGACGGCATTGCCGGAGGCTCCGCCCGTTGCAGTAAGGGTGGGCGTGGCGCCATACACTTGTGCGCCGGGATTGGCGAAGAGAATGGTTTGCGCGATCTGCAGCCCCGTACCGCTGAGCGCGATATTCTGCAATGCGCTCGTTGCATTTAGATTGTTGTCAGTTACATTCACATTGCCAAGGAGCGTGCCCGGCACAGTCGGGGCAAAGACAATGCCGAGACCACAGGAGGCGCCGGCTGCAACTGTCGAGGTGCCGGTGCAGGTGGTTGCAACACCAGTCAGGTTGTAGTTCGTTGTCGCCGCCAGCAGGGAGAGCGTGAGCGCCGTATTGCCGTTATTCCCGAGTGATACCGTCTGCGCGCCGTCTGCTGTGTCTGTCGTACCCGCTGTGGTTGCGGTCGCAAATGTAACCGGATTGGCTGCCGCCGTTATCTTGCGTATGTGGTTGTCGCCATTCTCTATGACATAGAGATTGCCGGCGCTATCGACCGTCACAGCGAGCGGGTTATTCAATTCCGCACTCGTTGCCGCACCGCCATCGCCCGCATCAGCATTGATTCCATTGCCCGCTACGGTCGTGATAATGCCCGTCGCCGCCGCAACCTTACGGATGGCCTGATTGTGGACATCCGCGATGTAGACATTGCCAGCTGCATCTACTGCAACACCGGATGGCGAATTCAATGACGCGCTGGTTGCCACGCCGCCGTCCCCGGTATAGGCTGCGACTCCATTGCCGGCTACGGTGCTGATGATGCCGGTCGCGGCAGTCACCATGCGGATGCGAATATTCGCTGGATCGTTGAAATAGAGATTGCCGGCACCATCCACCGCGGTATACTGCGGTGCAACGAGGGGCACTGCAGTCGCTGCGCAACCATCGCCAACCGAGTTTGTAGAGCCGGAGCAGGTGCTCGGAGACGAACCTCCTCCAACCACCGTCGTGATGATGCCGGTCGCAGCAGTCACCTCACGGATGCGTTGGTTGAAGTAGTCGCTGATGTAGAGGTTGCCCGCCGCATCTACGACAACACCATCCGGGAAATTCAGCGCTGCAGCGGTCGCAGGACCACCGTCTCCGGTGAAATTAGCGGTGCCATTGCCAGCTACGGTGGTGATGATGCCCGTTGCAGCGGAGACTTCGCGAATGCGATTGTTGATGGTATCCGAGAGGAAGAGATTGCCTGCGCCGTCTACGGCCACAGTATTGGATCCATAGAGTGCCGCGCTAGTTGCCGGCCCCCCGTCTCCTGAGAAACCTCCGGTTCCATTCCCTGCAACCGAAGTGATAATGCCTGTCGCAACTGAAATCTTACGAATGTACCCATTGCCGTAATCTGCAATGTACATATTGCCCGCACCGTCGAGCGTGACGATGCCTGCATCGTTAAGCTCAGCGCTATCTGCGGCTGTCGCATTTACAGCGGGGCAGCCGTCGCCAACGGAGTCTGTTGCAATAGCAGAGGACGTGCCAGGACAGGGGTTGTTTGGAACGAAGGTCGCAGTACCACCGCCACCGACAGTGGTGATTTTACCCGGTGTGAACACTGCGAGCGGCCCAGTGCCGGTGCCGGAGATGTAGTTTGTACCAAGCACAACAGGCGCGCTGCTGGTCAGTACAATTGCGCCCAGCCGCATACCCGGTGCGGTCGGAGTAAAGGTGTACTCCACCGTACAGGTCTGCCCAATCGTGTAGGCGGTGCTCGTCGTACAGGTTCCGCCGGAGATGAATGCGAAGTCGAGACCGGTGACTCCCTGGGTGACCACAGATATTGATCCCAGCGTTCCGGCTGTGGTGATGTTCACTGTCGCCGTCTGGGTACCAGTGGTTGAGCCCACAGGGGAAATGAGAGGGGCATTAACAGTTATAGAATTTGTGACGGTCATGGCAGCCGCATACGTGGAGTTCCCTGACTGATCCGCAGCAACAACCACAGTTCCCGCACCTGTATAGGTGAGGAAAGAACCGTTGGTACCGTGCACTGTTGCAGGTCCGCTGGTGACTGAAAACGTGACCGGATTGCCAGAGCCACCGCCCGTTGCCGAAAGCGGCACAGATGTTCCAGCTATGGCTGGTGTCGCAGGCGAGGGAAAGGTAATGATCTGCGTTACCGGCAAGACGGTGAAGCTCTGCTGAACCTGCGTTGCGGCCGTGTAGTTGCTGTTGCCAGCCTGGTTCGCATTGATGGTGCAGGTGCCCGAAGTGACAAAGGTCAGTGCGCCATTAGCGGTAATGGTGCAGACGGCTGGAGTTGCTGACGTGAACGTCACCGCATTGCCTGAGGCTCCGCCGGTCGCCGTCAGCGTCGGCGTTGTGCCGAATATTTGTGATGCAGACTGTGCAAAGGTAATCGTCTGCGAACCCTGGCTGACAGAGAGCGTATTCGTTCCCACTACCGTGTCATAGTTCGCATCAGCATTCTGCGTACCTGTGATCGTATGCGTGCCGCTCGACAGCGCTGAGGTGCTATAGCTTGCAGAGCAGGTCAACGGAGAGCTTGAGCCCGAGCAGGTTGCTGTAACCACTGTGCCGGAATCAATCTGGAACGTGAACGTTCCTGCCGGCGCGATACCCGTATAGGACAGCTGCGCTGAGAGCGATGCCGTCGCCGTGGCTACGACGATCGACGAAGGCATCTGCACCGTTACCGTCGCGGTCTGTGCCGTGACCCGCACAGCGCCTGCATCACATGTGGTGGTTTCACGCGGATAGCCGCGCTCGTCCGTCGTCGCGGTGCAACTGCTGACAGCCACAGAGATTGCCGTGCTGCCGGAGGCTGGAAGAAGCGTCAGAACGCTGCCGCCATTGTTCGCAAGCGAACCGAGGTTAAGGTTCGTCGTACTGGAAATGTTGGTCGCACCGGTCGGACATTTGGCGCTCGCGCAGCCGATGAGGATATTGTCGAGGCCGGTGGCGACGGTGGTGGCAGTGAATCCCGTAATGGCGCCCGTATTGTTGTAGAGCGTGACGTTATTCAGAGCAGTGGTTCCCGTGGAACCCTGCGTTATGCCGCCTACACCGGTCGTGGCGGTATTGCCCGTGTTGCCGGTGATGGTGACGTTTACCAGCGCAGCGCCGCCGGTGCCGGTAATGTAAATGCCGCCGCCTGACCCGGCGGTGTTGCCGAAGATCGTGGCATTGGTTATCGTGACTGCGCCAGACGCTACATAGATGCCGCCGCCGAAGATATTGGCCGTGGAGCTTGTGTTGGAAGAGACGGTGTTGCCAGAGATGGTATTGGCAGCTCCCGTGTTTCCGACCAGTGTGAGCAATCCCGCGCTGTAGATTCCTCCACCCCACCCGGTGGAGGCTGCAACCGTACACCCATAGGTGGTGCTACCGCAGAGGCCGGAATTTCCGGAGATGGTGCTTCCGCTCATGCTGAAGCTGGCAGCAGCAGTATTGAGCTGCGCAATGCCGGCGCCGGAAACGACGCTGGCTTTGCTGGCACCGCCTGCAGCGGCGGAGATGGTATTGCTTGAGCCGCTGGTGCCAATGCTGCTACCGGTGATCGTGAGTTTGCCGGCGCTGCTGTTATAGATGCCGCCGCCCTGCGCCGTAGGAACACCACCGGCGCTGGTGATTGCGATAGAGTTGCCTGCGCCATTGCTGCCGATGGTGCTGCCGGTGATAGTCGCGGTGCCGCCGTTGTAGACACCACCGCCCAAGGCAGAAGAATTGCCGGTGGAAGTGGCTGTCACGGTGAGCGCGTTGCCGCTTATCGTGCTGCCCGTGATATTCAGCGTGCCGCTGGTACTGGTAACGCCGCCGCCTTCAGCAATGGATATGCCAGCTGCCGTCACAGAGAAGGTGTTGCCGGTGATGGTGCTGTTATTAATGCTGAGACTGCCGCCGCTGCTGGAGACCGCACCGCTGAGGTACGTACCGCTGGTTGTCAAGGAGACAATATTGTTTGTTACCGTAGAGTTATTCAGCGTGAGCGTTCCTGCATTGTTGTAGACAGGGTCTAAGCCCGTACCTGCCGTGACCGTCACATTCGACACGGTCAGGGTGCCTATCGACCGGATGGCCGATGCCTCAAAGCCGCTGAAGGTCATGCCGGAGAGAGCAACGTTGGCAGTGGTTGCGCTGACGTTTATTCCCGTAAATACGCCACCGCTGCCGTAGAGGGTCAGCAGGGACTGTCCCGGACCAGTGATCGTGAGCGCATTGCCGACTGCGGTGATGGTAGGCAGGGTGCTTATCAGCGTGATGGTGGCCGGCGTTGTACCCGTGGTGGGAAATACCGTGGGATCAAATGTAATTGTGCTGGCGGTACTTGCCAGGTTTGCGGCGGTCAATGCATCACGCAACGTGCAGTTATTTACATTGCCCGAGGCGCAGTGGGCGGCATGGGAGCTGGAAGGATCGCTGGTATTGTTCACGACGAAAGCGATCTGCTGCGCCGTCACGGCCGTCAAAAGCGTGGCCGTGTAACTGGAGCCGTCCGCACTTGAGCTGGAGGAGAGCGTGGCGCTATTGGTGCCGGCAACCGCACTGGCCGAAGTGGAGACCGTCAACGTAATCGGATTGCCGTTTGCAACACCGGCGATCGGGGTCGTGCTGGTGCAGGTTACGGTAGCAAGCGTGCAGGTCCAGCCGGGGCCGAGCATTGCCGTCGCGGTGAAACCAGCAGGCAACGTATCCACGATCGTGAGTGTTCCGGATGTCGGAACGCCATCGGCATTCGACGGAGTGAGCGTGTAGGCCTGGCCCACTCCTCCCTGCACGAATGCGGAAGGCGAGTTTGTCATGACGAGCACGAGGCTTGTACCAGGCGGCGTCCCCGTGCCGGTGAGTGCTACCGTCTGCGATGTACCGGAGGTGCTGTTATCCGCGTCAATCAGCGAGCCGGAGATGCTACCCTGCGCCGTCGGCGAAAAGCTGACCATCGCGGAGCAGTTGCCGCCCGCGGCCAGGATAAAGGCGCTGGAGCTGGATCCGATCTGCGGACAGGTGGAACTGTTGCTGTAGGAGAAGTTGGTCGAGAGACTTGGATTCATCGCGCCGACCATGCCGGGCGGCGGAAAAGTGAGACCGGCGGTGCCATTGTTCGAGATCGTCACCGTCTGCGGAGCACCGGTGGTGCCGGAAGCGGTGCCTGCGAAGGTGAGGCTGCTGTTGGCGGTATTCACCTGGCGCACATAGTTATTAAACGGCTGAGTCGGGATGTACAGATTGCCCATGAAGTCGAGGGCTATCCCGTTGGAAGAGGTCACCTGTGCAAGCGTGGCCACTCCATTATCGCCAGTATCTCCAGATGAAGTTCCGCTGGTTCCATTGCCTGCCACAGCGGTGATGATGCCTGTAGCAACATTCAGCTCGCGGACGCGATTGTTGCCTTGATCCGAGAAGTAGAGATTGCCTGCAGGGTCAACGACTATCTTGCTGACGCCGCTCAGCTTTGCGCTATCTGTGGGCGTCGTGGCGTTATACGCAGGGCAGCCATCTCCGATGGTGTCGGTCGCCGTGTCAGCGGGCGTACCGGGGCAGGCGCTTCCCGCGGTAAATGTAGCCGTTCCACCGCCAACAATCGTGCTGATCACGCCGGCTGTGGTCACCTTGCGGATATAACTCGTGAGGGCGTGAGTTCCCTGCGAAATATAGAGATTGCCGGCAGAGTCCAGCCCCATATAAGGGTAGGCAATCTCGGCGCTGGTTGCCTGGCCGCCGTCGCCAGTATACCCAGCGGTACCGTTGCCCGCTACGCTGGTAATAATCCCCGAGGTGGCCGAGACCTTGCGTATACGCTGGTTGCTTAGATCCGCGATATAGAGATTGCCGGCGCCATCAATCGCAATCCCGTCAGGAGCCGCCAATAGCGCGAGAGCCGCCTGGCAACCATCGCCCACGGTATCCGTCGCCGTGCCGCCACCACTGGCACAGGCGTTTCCACTGGTGGTGGCCGAGCCGCCGCCAGCCACGGTGGTGATAACACCCGTGGCAGCCGAGACCTTGCGAATGCGGTTGCTGTTGCCATCCGCGATGTAGAGATTGCCGGCACCATCAATCGCAGCCGCCTCAGGAAATATCAATTGCGCGGTGGTCGCTGGACAGCCATCGCCCACGGTGTCCGTCGCCGTGCCGCCACCACTGGCACAGGCGTGTCCGATCGTGGTGGCCGCGGCGCCCCCGGCCACGGTATTGATCATGCCACTCGTAATTTTGCGGATGCGGTTGTTGTTCGCATCCGAGAGATAAAGATTTCCCGAGGCATCCGCGGCAACATCGACGAGGCTGAAGAACCTCGCACCGGTCGCTGCTCCCCCATCGCCGCTAAAGCCAAACTGGGTGCCGTTCGTCTGGCCGGCGATCGTGGAGATGATACCCGGCGTATAAGCCGCGAGGGGGCCGTTGCCAACTCCGTATATATAGGCGGTGGCAATCGGCTCAGTGCCGGCAGCCGTGAACAGCTCGACCGCACCCAGCCGCATTCCCGGAGCCAGTGGCGCAAAGGTGAACTGTACCGTGCAGGTCGCGTTGACCGCGTAAGCCGTATTCGCTGCGCAGGTTCCACCGGAGACATAAGCGAAGTCGTACCCCGTCAGGCCCTGCGTAAGTACCTGGATCGCCGTGCCTAGAGTAGCGTTGGTCGTTCCCGCTGTCTTGATAGTCACGGTAACTGTCTGCGTAGTGCTGGTCGAACCAACGGCTGTCGCCGGTGCGGTCTGTGCACGCGCAGTTCCGCTCAGGATTCCCGCCGCGAGCAGACACACTGCTGCCATCTTTGCCCATTTGGAAGACATGTTTCCCCGCTTTGGCGCGATGTCCGCAGCGAGTGAAATGGATTGGACAGATGCAGCAGTAGCAGCAGACGAACCCAAAAGGCTCGTCTCACGGGGAGAAGAGGAGCAAGGAATCATGAAGCCTGATTTCTTTTTGTACGAATTGTGCTGTGTATCTGTATGGCCGAAGCCAGCGTTCCCTGGGGGATTCCCGCTGCGATGCATTATGCCGAGCGGTGGTACGCAACTAGATACACGCCGTGAAGGCCATGATTTCGATGGTCATGCGCTGCTTTGATAGCCAGAAGAAGATGAATTGAGGTAGGGGACCAGTACACGTACAGGATACTGGCGGTGGGAAGCTCTTGAGCCGGGAAGCTGAGTCGTTATATCAAAGTCTAGCACTTTGGCTTGCTAACGTCATACGGCCATACATGGAGTCTCTCATTTGAGCAACCCCCCCCCACCAACACCGCCGCATCCGTGAAGCAGCGTCTTCTCAATGGAGCCAGCACCCAAAAGGAAGACTTCAATCTGCTTCTGGCCAAATACGCCCACAGATTGCGTGGAGATGACGTGTGGGAGTGGCACTATCGCGTCCGCGGAAAGATGAAGCAGGAGAAGTTCAAGGTCGCCGACTACCCGACAGAGAAGGCCTTATGGAAACACTTGGCTACTTCGGTTCGCCTCCCCTCAATGAAGGGGCGGTCGAGCCGGTCCCGGTTGCGGTCAACATGTGGAGTGCCCGGTCTTTTCTGTACCAGTTGAGATGATAGAAACTGGAGCAGGAGAACTCGAAACTGAAGCGACTGGTGAGCTCTTCCGCGTTGCTTCGGCTGATGCGGAGGCTGCCGCTCTATCCATCTGAGCTACGGGCGCGCCAGTTTCTGGTTTACACGGGCCATGCGGAGTTTGCGCTGCCCTAGCCTGCCTCTTCCTGTGCTTCCCGCTGCTTGCGCAGCTCCTCCATCACGGAGGAGACCAGGTCCTTCGCCCCGGTGATCTGCGAGATGACGACCTGGAGATCCAGTGCGGGCACGGCAGGGTTGCGCGAACTGGTGCAATACACACCGTGCTGGCCCACCATGATCAGGGCATCGGTCAGCATATCCAAGGTCACGGCGAGCCGGCCGCGGGCCACACCCATCATGAATTCATGCTGTTCCAGCGCGTCGCGCTGATCGTGAAAGACTGACATTTCGGGGCTCCTTGAGGTTCCTGCTTCTTCAGGTTACAACGTCGCAGGAGCCAGGCGAACGATCCACATTGCCGCCCACAAACTACCACTGCTACGATTAAGACTCGCTCGCACGCTGGAAGGATTCCGACCTTGACTGAAGCCGCCGCAGCCTCCACACTCCGCCGCATCGCACTGAACGCAACCCACCGGGCATTGAAGGCCAAAATGGTGGATTTCGGCGGCTGGGATATGCCGGTCGAATACTCCGGCCTGATTGCCGAGCACATGGCCGTGCGCACCGGCGTAGGGCTATTTGATGTATCGCACATGGGCGATATTCAGTTCCGGGGCCCGGCGTCGCTGGCTGCCGTGAACCGGCTGTGTATGAATGATGCGTCCAGGCTCGCCGTTGGCCAGGCACACTACTCCGCCATGCTCTACCCCAACGGTACCTTTGTGGATGATGTGGTGGTCCACAAGCTGAGTGAGAACGATTACCTGCTGGTCATCAATGCTGGTACGCGCGAGAAGGATATTCGGTGGGTGCGCGACACCGTAGGCAGCATGCCGGGGACGCACATCAACGATTACTCTGATTACTACACCCAGCTTGCGATCCAGGGACCGCGCGCTGCGCAGGTGCTGCAGAAGTTGACTGACACTGACCTGAGCACCATCAAGAACTACTGGTTCACCTGGGGCAAGGTTTGCGGCCTATATAACGTGCTAATTGCCCGCACGGGTTACACCGGCGAAGACGGCTTCGAGATCTACATTCCGTCTGATGAACCAACCTCTGCCCGCGTGTGGAACGAGGTGCTGGCAGCAGGCGCGGAGTTCGGCATCCTGCCCTGCGGCCTGGGCGCGCGTAATACCCTGCGGCTGGAATCTGCCATGGCGCTTTACGGCCACGAAATCTCTGACAGTGTAAATGTATTTGAGGCTAATCTGGGCCGTTACGCCAAACTCGACAAGGGCGATTTTGTGGGGCGCGATGCTTTGCTCGCCGTGCAGGCTGCCGGCGGCCCGCAACGCAAACTCGTAGGGCTGGAGATGGTGGAGCGCGGCATTGGCCGTGACGGCTACCGCGTGCTCGCGCTCGATGGCCATGCCATCGGAGTGATTACCAGCGGTTCGCCTGCACCATTCCTGAAGAAAAACATTGCGCTGGCCTTTGTGCCGGTGGAATTTTCAGCCCTCGATACCAAAGTCGCAGTGGAGATTCGCGGACAAGCGGTGAAGGCGAAGGTAGTTTCCACACCGTTCTACAAGCGCACTAAAACCTAAATCTGGCGCGGGTTTTCACCGGATTTATCCAAGTTTTGCACCGGGCCTCATTCCCCGAAACACTACAATCTAAAGCAAACGGAGAAGAATATCGCATGGCGTATCCTACCGACTACCTCTACACCAAGGAACACGAGTGGATCCAGATAGACGGGACCAATGGCACCGTCGGCATCACTGACTATGCACAGAGCTCGCTGGGCGATATCGTCTTTGTCGACCTGCCTAAGGTCGGCGCCACCATAGAAGCGCACAAGACCTTCGGCAGCGTGGAATCAGTAAAAGCAGTGAGCGACCTGTACGCGCCCATGAGCGGTACCGTGACCGCGGTGAATGAGGATCTGAATAGCGCTCCAGAAAAGATCAATACCGACGCGAATACCACATGGATGATCAAGCTCACGCTGAGCGCGCCGGATGAAGCCGCTTCCCTGCTTTCAGCAGCCGATTACGAGACATTTGTGAGCGAAGAAACCGGGCACTAGACCGGCAGATGCATCTTTGAAATGAAACAGCTCTAAAAATAATTTGAGGTGGAATGCGCTACCTTCCTAAGTCGCCGGCTGATCGCAAGGAGATGCTCGCCACCATTGGCGTTGCCTCTGTCGATGAACTCTTCACCACCATTCCTGCCAAGTACCGGCTCAAGCACGATCTGAATATTCCGCGTCAGCATGCCGAATCAGAGATCATTGAACGTTTCAAAGCCTTTGCCGGGAACAGCGCGACGGGCGAGATCGGTTCCGGCGCAGCCGCCGCAACGTACACCAGCTTTCTGGGCGCAGGCGCATACCGCCATTACCGGCCCGTCATCATTGACAGCCTGATCCAGCGCGGCGAATTCCTGACCAGCTACACGCCCTACCAGCCGGAGATTGCCCAGGGTACTCTGCAGGCGATGTTCGAGTTTCAGACCATGATCTGCGAACTCACCGGCATGGAGATCGCCAACGCCTCCATGTATGACGGCTCCACCGGAGCGGCTGAAGCCGTAATGATGGCCGTACGCGTGACCGGGCGCAATGCCGCGGTGCTGGCACGGACGGTGCATCCCGAGTATCGCGAAGTGATCCACACCGCGCTGCAGCATCAGGGCATTCCGCTGAGCGAGGTTGGCTATCTGCCGACCGGCCGCGTCGATCTGGCCGCACTGGACGCAGCCATTACAAGCGACACCGCCTGTGTACTCATCCAGTCGCCAAACTTCTTCGGCACGATTGAAGATGTAGCTACCGTGGCGGAGATTGCGCACAAGAAGGGTGCGCTCCTCATCGTCTCCATCGCAGAGGCGGTCTCGCTCGGCATCGTGAAGCCGCCAGTCGAGGCAGATATTGTCTCTCTCGAAGCGCAGAGCTTCGGCGTAGCCGTCGGGTTTGGCGGACCCTACTGCGGCGTGCTTGCGTGCAAGGAGAAGTTTGTTCGCCAGATGCCCGGCCGACTTGTGGGCGAAACCAAAGACAAGAACGGTGTCCGCGGCTTTGTGCTCACGCTCTCCACCCGCGAGCAGCACATCCGCCGCGAGAAGGCGACATCGAATATCTGCACCAATCAAGCGCTGGTGGCGCTGATGGCGACGGTCTTCCTGACCGTCTACGGCAAGGAAGGCATGAAGGAGCTTGCCGAGCAGAACCTGGCGAAGGCACACTTCGCGGCGAGTGAATTCGCCAAAGCGAGCGGCGGCAAGCTGCTGTTTGACGGCGCGCCGCGCTTCCATGAGTTTGTGCTGAATCTGCCGAAGCCTGCGGCGCAAACCAACGCCGCACTGCTGGGCAAGCAAATCATCGGCGGGCTGGCACTGGCGAAGTGGTATCCGGAGCTGGGGGAGAACGCGACGCTGTGGTGCTGCACGGAACTGACGACGAAGGCGCAGATTGACGCAGCGGCTAACGCGCTGCACGAGGTGAAGTAATGGCAGAGTTCAGCGAGATTATTGGCGAAGAACTTATTTCTGTCTCGTTTGTGCAGGACTATCTCGTGCTCGACTTCGATGGCCCCACGGTCACGCTGTACACCTGGCCCTCTGTGCTTCTGGAAGATGGATCCTTTGCTTTCGGCGAGCCCGGCTATCGCGACATGCTCTGCGCGCAGATTGGCGATACCGTGGTGCAGGCGCAGCTGGAAGAGTTCTCGGCGCTGACCATTGAATTTGAAAATGGCATTGTTTTCGGAGTCTCGCTGCGCGAAGAAGATGTAACCGGTCCGCAGGCGGGCAGCTTCACAATCGACGGCGAAATGGTGGAGTTCTAATGGGAAATTCGACAGCAAAGTTCACTGCAACACCGCGCAAAGCGACCACCCACGTCAATCAGAACGAAGGCCTCCTTTTTGAGAAGTCTTCGCCGGGCAAGCGTGGCTACAAGCTGCCGCCGCTCGACGTGCCTGCCGCCGACGCCGCCAAGCTGCTCGGCGATGCAGCGCGCGCAGACCTGGGAGTGATGCCGGAGCTGTCGGAGATCGAAATCATTCGCCACTTCACACGCCTGAGCACGTGGAACTACGCCATCGACCTGGGCATGTATCCGCTGGGAAGCTGCACGATGAAGTACAACCCGCGGGTGAATGAGTTTGTGGCGCGGCTTGAAGGCCTGGCCGAAGCGCATCCCTACCAGCCTGAATCTCTTTCGCAGGGCGCGCTGGGCATTATGAAGCTGCTCTCCGAATGCCTGCTGGAGATCACCGGAATGGAGGCAGTCACGCTGCAGCCCGCCGCCGGCGCGCATGGTGAATTCACCGGCATCCTGCTGGTGCGCGCCTATCACGAGGCAAAAGGCAACGCGCGCACCAAGATTTTGATTCCCGACTCCGCGCATGGCACCAATCCTGCGACAGCGGCAATGTGCGGCTATACCATCGCCAACCTGAAATCGAATGCACAGGGCATGGTTGATCTTGCTGAACTGGAGCGTATGGTGGATGACGAAACCGCCGCGCTGATGCTCACCAATCCATCGACCATCGGCGTATTCGAATCCGACATTCACAAGATCGCGGAGATTCTGCACGCGAAGGGCGCGCTGCTCTACATGGACGGCGCGAACATGAATGCGCTGTGCGGCAAGACGCGGCCGGGCGATTTTGGTGTGGATGTAATGCACCTGAACCTGCACAAGACCTTCTCCACACCACATGGCGGCGGCGGTCCCGGTTCCGGTCCGGTTGCGTGCAAAAAATTTCTCGAGCCGTTTCTGCCGACGCCCGTCGTCCGCACAAATGCAGACGGCACGCTGGCGCTGGACTACGACCGTCCGCAGAGCGTGGGGCGGGTGCGCGCGTGGTACGGCAACTTCGGCATGTTCATCCGCGCGCTGGCGTACATATTGGCCAATGGACCCGATGGGCTGCGGCAGACGACGGAAGACGCCGTGCTGAATGCGAACTATGTTCGCGCACGGCTAGAAGATACGTTCGAGCTGCCTTTCACGACGCGCACACTGCACGAGGTTGTCTTCTCAGACCGGCTGCAAACGAAGACGGGCGTGAAGACGGGCGACATGGCGAAGCGGCTGATCGACTTCGGATTTCATCCGTATACGGTTTCGTTCCCGATGATCGTCCATGGCGCCATGATGATTGAACCAACGGAAAGCGAATCGAAGGAAGAGCTTGACCTGTTTGTGGATGCGATGAAGCAGATCGCGCGCGAGGCAGTGGAGAATCCTGAACACCTGCTGAACGCGCCGCACACCACACGGCTTTCGCGGCTGGATGAAACCAGCGCAGCGCGCAAGCCGGTACTGCGCTGGAAGGGGCCGGCTGAGGATGTGCAGGCGGATAGCGCGGTGAAGGAGTGGTAGATGGGTACCGCTTCCTGCCTTAGCGCGCGACGCGCGGCCATCGCTACGCGATGCTATCCCACCTTAGCCGCGATGAAACTGCGGCGAAGATGGGGCACCCGGATTGGTGGCTCGATCAGCTCTGAATTCTCAGATCGTGATGGTTTCTTTATACTCGCCGAAGACCGTGCGTAGCGTTGTCGCGATCTCGCCCACCGTCGCATAGCTTTCTATCGCCTGCAGTATCGCCGGCATCAGGTTGGTACTGTTGCGGGCGGCATCTTCTACGGCGCGGAGTGAGGCAGCGTGCACACCAGCATCGCGGCGCTGGCGGAGTGCACGCAGCCGCTCCACCTGCTGCCGCTCCAAATTTTCGTCAATGCGCTGCGTCGGAATCTCCGGCTCAATCTCGCGCGTGAACTTGTTCACGCCAACCACCACTGCTTGCCCGGCATCCACGGCGCACTGGTATTCATATGCCGCCCGCTGAATCTCCTGCTGTACGTATCCGCGCTCGATGGCGCGCAACATGCCGCCCATCGCCGCGATCTTTTCCAGATACGCATTCGCGCGCGCTTCAATCTCATTGGTGAGTGACTCGACCGCATAGCTTCCAGCCAGCGGATCGGCCGTCATCGCCACGCCAGATTCGTGCGCCAGTATCTGCTGAGTGCGCAGCGCAATGCGGGCCGCATCTTCCGTCGGCAGCGCCAATGCCTCGTCAAATCCATTGGTGTGTAGAGACTGGGTGCCACCCATCACGGCAGCCATCGCCTGTACCGCCGTGCGCACAATATTGTTCTCGGGTTGCTGCGCCGTCAGTGTAGAGCCCGCAGTCTGCGCATGAAAGCGCAGCATCCAGCTGCGCGGGTTCTTTGCGCCGAAATGTTCGCGCATCGTGCGCGCCCACATCCGCCGCGCGGCGCGAAACTTCGCGACCTCTTCCAGAAAATTATTGTGCGCGTTGAAGAAGAAGCTGAGCCGCGGTGCGAAATCGTCCACGTCCAGCCCGGCGTCAATCGCCGCCTGCACATAGGTCATGCCGTTGGCCAACGTAAACGCTACTTCCTGCACCGCCGTAGAACCGGCCTCGCGCATGTGGTAACCGGAGATGGAGATGGTGTTCCACTCCGGTACCTCCTTCGCCGCCCACGCAAAAATATCCGTAATGATGCGCATCGCATGCGGCACTGGATAGATATACGTACCGCGCGCAATGTACTCCTTCAGCAGGTCATTCTGGATGGTGCCGGAAAGCTTCTTCACGTCAGCGCCCGTCCGCTTCGCTACTGCCACATAGAGCGCCAGCAGGATGCCCGCGGTAGCGTTGATGGTCATCGACGTTGAGATGCTGTCCAGCGGAATACCGTCAAACAGCCGCTGCATATCCTCAATCGAATCGATCGCTACGCCGACCTTGCCTACTTCGCCGAGGGCGTAGGGGGAGTCAGAGTCATAGCCGATCTGCGTGGGCAGATCGAACGCAACCGAAAGCCCCTTGGTGCCATTGGCCAGCAAAAACTTATAGCGCTTATTGGATTCCTCCGCATCGCCCATGCCGGCGTACTGCCGCATGGTCCAGAGGCGGCCGCGGTACATCGTGGGCTGGATGCCGCGCGTGAAGGGATATTCGCCGGGGGTACCCAGTTCGGTTGCGGGATCAAAGCCTGTCAAACTCTCCGCATCATAAGCAATCTTTACGGGAATGCCGGAGGTCGTCCTGCTTTCCTCTGGCGTCGCTTTGCCGGCGTTGGGCGTGGGTTTTGGCATGGGGGAGATCAGTGTACCGCTCAGCGACGACGCTGTATCCGCCGGGCCCGCACAAACGATGTCAGGGTGAAGTAGACGAAGACCACCGCCGCCGCCAAAGCCGCAAAGAAGTGCTGGTGATCCACGGAATTACCCGCCGCAGCCCGCGCCGCACCGCGCAACCGCCACGCATAATTCACGAAAAAGAGCGCGAAAATAGCGTAGAAAACGCCAGTTACTTCCAGCCATAGTGCCTTGCCGGCACGGGCAAATGGGGCCAGCAGCGAACGTCCCAGCCGGCCGGCCTCGCCTGCAACCGCTTTTTTTTGCTGTCTGTAGGCTGCCGCGCCCTGGCTTACGGTCTTAATCGTCTGTTGTACCGTGCCCTGCGGTGCTCTGGAGCCCGTCTGCGGCATTGGCTTCGGGGGGTTGGGGTTCGGGGAGGCAACAGCGTCCACCGCCTCAAACAGCCCCTTGGCGGCAGCGCGAGCACCCTTTCCCAACGCGCGACCGAAACGTACTGAATCCATGGGAGCAGTTTACAGGATTGTCCCCAGTCTCTACCGCCCGGCTTACGCGAAGCCCATTCGCAGCATCCAAGTGACACTGTACGCATTTCCCCCTCTAAGGAGAAACACGATGAACCGTATCCCATACGTACTCGGCGGCTTACTCACAGCCATGGCGGCATGGCTGCTTTACCGCGGTATGCAGCCGCACCCGGTTGCAGTGCTTGCCCACCGGCTGGAAGAAGCCTGGGCCGACCACCATACCCGCGCCTAGCCGCTACCATTCCAGTTCGCTAACCTTCGTATAAGAATTCTGCATGGGGGAGGAATCCAGCTCGTTGCCCCTTTAAAATGGAACAAGTAATTCACATTGCGGAGCCAGCAGCTTCGCAGTAGTGTGTAGAGACAGTTCCAGCACCTTAGCCGCAGAAAAACATGGGGGTGGCGTTGAACCAAAAAGTGAAAAACCTTATCCAGCAGTTAGGCGAGGCGATCCATGAGACGGTTTCCGAATCGGAAGACGTTGCGGGCGTAGTGAAAGACATACGCGAGCAAGGGTTCGACGTAATGCTGATGCTGGAAGCCACCATCGGTTTGAACGAGGTGGACGAGGCAGAAGCGGAGAGCACGAGCGAACCGGAGACTGGCCCCTTCACCCAGAGCGATCTGCAATTCCTGAAATCCCTGCGTATAACACTTCCGGATGAATCGCCTGCAAGTGATAGCGGCCTGGAATCCGCAGACGAAGCCAGCTAGAAACCCACCCGCCGTGGCACGGCTTCAAGGCACAGAAAGGGCGGACGCACCGTTATGGTCGTCCGCCCTTTACTTTTGAGACAGTGGATTATTCAGAAGCGGATGCAGGCAGGTATATTTGTTGGCATAGTCTTCACTAGGTAATTGTGTTTTATAAATGGCCGATTCAGTGGATTCGAGCATCTGAATATCACAAATGAAGTCCACAGATAAAGGAACCGCGACGGAATGAGAGATACACTTGGTGTGCTGCTGGCCGGTGGCGCCGGCGAACGACTTTTCCCACTGACGCGCGATCGCGCTAAGCCTGCCGTACCTTTTGGCGGCCAATACCGCATCATCGACATCACACTCTCCAATTGCATCAATTCCGACCTGCGCCACGTCTACATCCTGACGCAGTACAAGGCGCTCAGTTTGAACCGCCACATTCGCGAGGGGTGGGGGCCGGTGGTGGCCAACGAGCTGGGCGAGTTCATCGAGATCCTGCCGCCCATGCAGCGGGTAAGCTCCAACTGGTACATGGGCACGGCCGACGCGGTCTACCAGAACATCTACTCCATCGGCGCAGAAGAGCCGAAACACGTGCTCATCCTCTCCGGCGACCACATCTACAAGATGAACTACGGCCTGATGCTGGAAGAACATAACCGCACCGGCGCAGACGTTACCCTGGCCACGCTGCCGATTCATCCGGATGATGTTGCACGCTTTGGCGTAGTGGAAGTGGACAAGAACGGCGACGTAATCGGCTTTGATGAGAAGCCCAAGACAACTACGATTCGGTCGCCCTTCAATCCGGAGATGGTGGACGCCTCCATGGGCATCTACCTGTTCAATACCGACGTGCTGCTGCCCGAACTGATCAAGGATGCAGAGAACCCGGACTCGCGCCATGACTTCGGGCACGACATTCTGCCCGCAATCCTGGGCCGCTTCAAAATGAAGGCCTACAACTTCGTGGACGAGAACAAACAACAGGCACTCTACTGGCGGGACGTGGGCACGCTGGAGGCATACTACGAGGCGAATATGGACCTCGGCGCTGTCTCCCCCACCTTCAACCTGTATGACAAGAGCTGGCCGATGCGCACGCGCATGCGCCAGTATCCGCCGGCGAAGTTTGTCTTCGGCGAGCCGGGCCGCACCGGCATGGCCATCAACTCCATCATCTCGTCAGGCTGCATCGTATCGGGCGCGGTGGTGCGCAACAGCGTGATCTCCAACGATGTGCGCGTGAACTCCTATGCCGACGTGGACAGCAGCATCATCTTCTCCCACGTCAACATCGGAAGGCACTGCCGCATTCGCCATGCCATCATCGACCGCGATGTACATGTGCCCGACGGAACCGTGATTGGCTACGATCCGGTGGAAGACAAGAAGAATTACTTTGTCTCACCCAGCGGATTGACCGTGGTCACGCGCGATTATTCGTTCTACGAGAATCCCGTATCGAGCGAATTCCTGCAGACCGGCGGAAGCTGGTAGTCGGCTGAGACTACAAAAACAGTAAGGCGCTCTGCAAAGAGCGCCTTTTCCTTTGGCAGGGGTACCCCCTCCCCCCACCTGAAATGCTAAATATCTTGTTTTCATTGGTTTAGCGTGTTTGATTCGGGCTAAATATTTGCAAACAAGATATTTACGGGTAAATATTTCATTCTAAACACTATAGCGACATCCTTATGAGGTAAGCAGGGTTGCCGCTATTTCAATTGTAGTGATTTTGAGAAGAAAGTACGCCAAATTGCGCGGAAATTTGGGGGCGCC